>ENA-ORNI01000086-ORNI01000086.1-human-gut-metagenome-genome-assembly--contig:-NODE-86-length-100211-cov-191.718_pt1 | contig 100211 bp, 107 predicted proteins | sample MGYA00242118_ERZ509028 | MGnify/ENA primary metagenome ERZ509028 (study PRJEB26280, sample SAMEA2338755) | human gut metagenome | biome: human gut; feature: human-associated habitat; material: faeces...
GGTTGGTGTATATCCCCCTCATGACTATACACAACTTTTTAAAATCAAAAAAAAAATCAAAAAAAAAATAAATTATTTGGAAGATGTCTTGTATTTAGGTATCTTTGGCTAAAAATTAAAGGTATGAAAGAGAAGAGTTATAATTTGTTTGGAAGTACTTGGAAAGTACAATTTGTAGATGAAGTAGTTGGTAGTGATAATAGGTGGTTGTTTGGGGAAATAGAAAGTCCTTCAAGAATAATAACCATCAGCACAAAGAAACCTGATGGGAGTAAATTATCAAAGGATGAAATTGAACTTACTTTATTACATGAGATAGTACATTCTATATTTCAAACTGGGCAGTACATGAGTTGTGATAATGATGAACCATTAGTAGAATGGACTGCAAGATGTTTAAAAGCCTTAAAAGAACAGAAGATTATGTGAATCTTTATTAAATAATAATCATAGATTTGCATATGTCATTTATTTTACTTATATTTGCACCCATAATAGGAAACTACCTATTAGTAGATACATTGAGTCAGCCAACATGGGAAAGTAAAGGATACCATTAGAAGGGCACAGGTAATGACTCCTTGAGATAAATAAGAGAAGAACTAATAGTACATAAACGGGTGTATCTGCTGGTCTATAGGAGTGAGAATCTGGTTAATCCAGTCTAAGTGATGTAAAAAGCTCACAGGGTCTCTTATTATAAGAAACTAAAGTTTTACTCCTTATTTACTTTAGTTAGTTAAAACTAAAATAGGAGGGAGGGATAACTGTACCCAATTAAAAATGAAACAATATGAAGGCAATTAAAAGGATTAAGAAAGACACTTTAAACATAGTACAATGTGAAGGTGCTGCATGTATATCAATGAATCATAATGATTATAGGTATTATGCACAAGGAGTTAGTTCAAGAATGTTAGATGTGAAGAGGTATAAGGTATGAAATGGATTAAAAACTTTATTCTTTGGTTATGGCAATTTCCACAGAATTATCTTGCATTCTTAGTATGGGGATGCTTAGGACTCTCAGCTTCTTACAGTAGAAGCTATAATGGAAGGCATGTTATTTGCAGCAGATATATTATTTCAAGTTTTTCATTAGGTGATTATATATTTACATTTCCTATTTCCCCAGAGAAGATAATTAAACATGAATTAGGACACTGTTATCAGTCTCAATTATTAGGTTGGCTGTATATTCCAGTGATAGCTATACCCTCAGTTCTGCATAATTTATATGTTAGGATTGCAAGAAAGTTAGGTTATAATCCTGATTATTATAGCTTCTACACAGAGAAATGGGCAAATCATTTAGTTGAGAAAATAGGTTAAGTAGCTATGAATCAGGATATTCAAGCTATTATCTAATATTCTCTTCTGGAGTATTTTCATGCTATCTTAAAAATAATTAGTGAAAGATTTGCATAATTCAAATATTTGACTTATCTTTGCACTGTGATTCAAAGGTAAGTATATTGTTCCATAGTATAATGGTTATTACACCTGATTTTGACTCAAGTAATGTAGGTTCAATTCCTGCTGGAACAACTGATAACAAGGGCTTGTAGTTCAATGGAAAGAACATAAGACTTCTAATCTTAGGATTCCAGTTCGACTCTGGGCAAGCTCACATGAAAGCAAATAAAGAATTTAGTGATAAGATAAATATATGTAAAAATTGTGGTAAGGAGTTTCATCCAAGATATTCTTCAAAAGGTTTATTTTGTTCACACTCCTGCCAGCAAGAGTATAAGAGTAAGGAAGCATATAAAGTGTTTATATCTAATCCTGAAAAGTATAAAGGAAGGATGAATATTAGATTTGTCAAACCTTATATACTTGAAGAACAAGAACATAAATGCTCTATATGTGGAATGCCTGATACTTGGAATAATAAACCTCTTGTGTTTATTCTGGACCATATAGATGGTAATGCAGATAATAACTCCAGAAGTAATCTAAGATTAGTATGTCCTAATTGTGACAGTCAGTTAGATACATACAAATCAAAGAATAAAAATGGAGCAAGATATTACTATAGATATGGAAAGAAAGGAAACTTAGAATGATAGTTCGATTCTATCAGGGGGTACATTTTGAAGGTGGATTTTTTTTTGTTTCATGATTTTTAAAGATTGGGCTATCTGGTCTGTGAAGATAGGATAGTCAAAATGATGGGTTAGTATAGTGGTTAGTACACAAGGTTTTCAACCTTGCAGAGAGGGGTTCAAATCCCCTACCCATTACAAGGTAACTGTGCAAGAAGTTACTGTCAAATATCTTGCAGTATTTGACAGCTTTGGTTCTGAAAAACTCTTGAGTGCAATAGAGAGTGTAATCAATGTTAATCAAAGTTTCGTAGGGTGGAGAAGTGGTTATCTCACCTGTGCACATTCACAGGAGAACAGTGGTTCAAATCCACTCCCTGCAACTTATAGTCTATTGGTGTAGAGGTTTAACATGCCACACTGTCAATGTGGAGATGGAGGGTTCAATTCCCTCATAGACTGCCCTGTTTATATATTAGTGAAGTCCTACTTAAAGAGTTAAGTAGGCAATGGATAGAGAACTCAGAAGGTCTGGGACTTGTCTTGAAAACAATGTGAGCAGTAAAATGCTTGGGGGTCGGGACCTCCTCTCTCCGCATTATGGTACAAATTTTTAGAAAAGAAGGTTGGGTGCTTAATCCCAATGATAGGATAGTGAATGCTATCTTAAAAAGATGTGAAGCTAATAATGGAGAATGTCCCTGTCATAATACAGGTGAGGATAAGAAGTGTCCTTGTTCTGATTATAGAGAAAAAGATATTTGTCATTGTAATTTATATCTTAAAAGAGAGCAACTTATGCCAGATATAGACTTAAGTAAGTTACCTACTGGCATGGATTTGGAAGACTTTATAAGAGCTTGGCAAACAGCTCAAGAATCACCTAAGATAGTGATTGAGAGTGTTCCTAAGTAATGGAGGATTAACCCTAATGGTAAGGGAGCAGTTTGCTAAACTGTCAGTAGTCTTAAAAGATGTATAGGTTCAAATCCTATATCCTCCGCAATATAGAGTAGTTGGGTAATTGGTTAACCCCCTGCATTTGGGATGCAGAAATTGGAAGTTCGAGTCTTCTCTACTCTACAAAAGGTTTTTCTTTGGATAAAACATTTGCTAATTTGGAGTACTACAAGTTAATAAATGGTTTTCTTTTACCTTGGCATTTAGGATAAAAGTAAAACTCAATATGGGTCATGTAGTGTAAATGGCTAACACATCACTTTTGCAAAGTGAAGTTGGGGTTCAAGTCCCACATGTATCCACATGTTTCATGTTTTCATAATGTTTGTTTTTTTTTTAACAGGTTAAGGACACACCTAAAGTGTCCTACATTGCTCCTTAGTTCAGTGGTTTAGAATAACACTTTTACACAGTGAAGGTCATTAGTTCGATTCTAATAGGAGCAACATATTGGGGAGAAGCTTAAGTGGTATATAGCTACTGACTGTTAATCAGAGGATAGTAGGTTCGAGTCCTATCTCTCCAGCAATTAAAGAATAGAAGTCATGAAAGAAATCAGAAGTAAAATGATAGTTGAGGATAGAACTAAGGTGAAAGCAGTTCACTTTAAATATCCTGAAATGATGAATGAAAGTGCTCAAGAAGATATTAAGAATGATTATAATGAATTATTATCTCTTGAAGAGGAACTCTATAATGCAAGAGAAGTTGTGAGGAAATTGGAAAAGAAACTCACAGAAAAGAAAAAGAAGTTTGAGGAAAAGACTTTATTGTGTACATTAGAGTTTGAAACAAGTGAGAAAGAAATAGTGAACTATGAATCTTATGTTCTATTTAAGAACATGGGTAATGATACATTAGGTCATTATAGCACATAATGATGTGCCCTTAGTTTAATGGTAGAATGTTGCTCTCCAAAAGCAAAGGTAGTAGTTCGATTCTATTAGGGTATGCTTAAAATTGGTACATCTTCTAAAGGTTAGGAAACATCTCTGATAAGGATGCAATCACAGTTCAATTCTGTGTGTACCAACTTATATTCTGATATACTTCAATAGGTAGAAGGCTGCTCTCATAAGGCAGTAGTTATAGGTTCAAGTCCTATTATCAGAACTGTGTTAGTATTTTAATTGGTTAGAAGTCTTGACTGTGAATCAAGAGGGTGAGAGTTCAAATCTCTCCTAACACCCTTTAAATAAACATTATGGAAAGATATAATAATATTAGGTATAGCTTTAAACAAGCTAAGAATATGTTGGAAACACATAAAGGTTTCCTTCAAATGGGATTACCAGAGTGGGATAAGGGAGATTCAATTAGGTTATATACTAAACCTAATGTAACCTCAGCAATATATAAAGCTGAGAGGGAAATTAATCCTGAACTTCCAAGAGATAGTATTTACTTGCCTGATGATTTGTATCAAGTATTGATAGCATTAGGTAAATACACAGAACAATACTTAGGAGATTTGATAACAGAAAAGTATCTCTATAAACACTCTGTAAGACAAACTTCCTATGGAGTACATATAAACAACAGTATTTATATTCCTACTTCTGGAGAGATTAGAAGAAAAGACTGGATATTATATAAATTATAGGAGCAGTTCTGGCAGGTAAATTCCTGCAATAAACTGTAAACATGGTTCCATGTTGAGGGATTCTTTGGAACTATATGTGCACCACCCTACTCCTGAATGAATAATAGGGTGGCACATGCTGAGGTAGCACAAGTGGTAAATGCAGTAGTCTTATACACTAAAGATAGTGGGTTCAAATCCTACCCTCAGTACAAGTAAATGCCTCTATAGCTGAATGGTAAAGCTGCTCCCTCTTAAGGAGAAGATTCTAAGTTCGATTCTTAGTGGAGGTACTATATTCCCCTATAGCAGACAGGTGTGGGCACTAATCTTTTAAATTAGGAGGTCTGGTTCAATTCCAGATGGGGGAACAAAAATAATGGGTACATAACATCAGCAGACTGTAAATCTGCCCTCCTTTATCAAATTGATGTAATGGACTTTGGAGTAGGGGAGTTCGAGTCTCTCTGTGCCCACTTTTATAAGAAAAGTTAATCCTCAGGTATGCTATCAACCAAGGGGACCAGCTCATTGCAAGAGCATTATAAGTTAGTACTTATGAAGATAGCAAATGGGTTCTTGGTGTAGGTGGTTATTGCACGTGGGTCTGAAAAACCCAAGGCTTAAGTTCAATTCTTAGAGTTCCCACAATATAATGCCCTCATGGTGAAATGGTTAAGACACGTCTGATTTAGGCTCAGAAGGCTGTAGGTTCGACTCCTACTGAGGGTACAAAAAAAAAATATGCAGATTTACTTGCATATATGATTTATAATACATATCTTTGTAACATCAAATTAAAATAATATGATAGAAACATTTGGAGAGAACCTATTAGAAGGTTTTGAACATAAAACTGTTTCACATGAAGGAAATCAATTCAGAGAGTTTCTTTGTGTACTTGAAGGGTTCAAGACTAAGTTTAAGAACCTTCACTGGTCAGCATATAGCAATTCAATTCATGTAAGAATTGATGAATTGATAGATGAAATATCAGATTATCAGGATATTCTTGCAGAAGAAGTTCAAGGTATTGAAGGTCAGTTTGAACCTAACTTCCTTAAAGGAACTAACTTTGATTTCACTTGCCCTCACGAAGCAATAGATAACTTGATAAGTAGAACAGATACATTCTATTCTAAGTTGCCTCAAACATCTGATTATGCAGGAGTTAGGAGTGAATGTGAAGCCTTTATTACTCAGTTACACAAGTTGAAGTACTTATTCAATTTATGTAAGAAGGGTTATATGGGAGATTAAAGATGCCCCTGTGGTGAAATTAGGTTAGACACAAAGGACTTAAAATCCTTCGGGCTTACCCATGCAGGTTCAACTCCTGTCAGGGGTACAATGCTTCCTTAGTATAATGGTTATTATTCTTGCCTTGTAACCAAGAGATAAGTGTTCGATTCACTTAGGAAGCTCAACAAGTTACTAAAAGCTGTCATTCATACAGTGAGAGAGTAACACCTTATGCTACTATTATGAATACCTTTGTGGTGTAGATGATAAGGGGTTCCAGATAAGCAGAGACTGGAAAAGGGAAGTACCAATAGCAAATCTTCTCAAATGCAGGTATAGCACAATGGTTAGTGTGAGAGCCTTCCAAGCTCAGGATGAGAGTTCGATTCTCTTTACCTGCTCTAATATTGTGGGGAGGATTGGTATCCCAGTTGGTCTCATAAGCCAGCCTTTGTAAGTTCGATTCTTACCCCCTCAACTAAATTAAAGTGAATAATATGGAAAAGGAGAAGGCATTAATCACTTGTATTATAGGCTCTACAGTTAGAGAAGTAATCAAGCAAGCTCAAGAGCTTGAGATTAAAAGAGAAGATATAGTAAGCATGTTTCCTTTAGGAGGACAGATTTACTTGGTATTTTATAAGTAAAAACAACTGGCATTATGGAAGAGAAGAAGACAAAAGAACCTCAGTACAATGAACCTAAGATGATGTTATATCTTGCTGTTTATAGTACTGTTGGTAAGTACAAGAGTATTAGAAGAGCTATCAGAAAAGGTCATGTAACATCTTGGGGAGAAGAAGTACCAAAGAGACCTTTCAATAATAGAAAGAGGACCTCTGGTAGGGAGTTACAGATTTCTAAAGAGAAGATTTATGGAGAACTTAAGTACAGAAGTCAAGCAGTTTGAGCTTGAGACTCCCAAAGAAGAATATAATAATATACCTGTTGTATATTGTAAACATTGTCTTTCATTAGCAATAAGAAACTCAGATGGCATAGATTACTGTGACAAATGTGGTGGAACTGAAACTGGTGAGGCACACATACATGAATGGGAGAAAATGTATGGACAAAAGTATGGTGGAAATTATCTAACAGAAAAATAAAAATGGAAGAGAAGAATAACATGAAAGTTGTAAAGGGTGGCAAGGCTGCTCCAGAAGTGAGAAAACTTAGTTATGAAGAACTGGAGAATACTGCACATCAGTTGTCTGAACAAAGCAGGCAGTTATATATGCAAAACCAGAAGTTGAATCAGGCTTTGCAGGAAGCTAATCTTACTAACTTCTATGAAAGATTGAAGTGGTTGTGGACAGTAATTACTTCTACTACACCTTATATCTCAGAAGAGTTCAAGCAGAAGTGTGGTGCAGAATTTGAAGTACTAATGACTCAACCTGAACAAGAACCTGAGGAAGAAGTAAAGGAAGGAGAATAAACTATGGCTAAGCAAGTGGATTCAATAGTTAGGATTCCTTGCAAGGTGGATGGTAAGTTCTTTAGATATTGGTTTGAATTTCTGACTCCATTTCACAACCTTACTGAAAGGGAAATGGATGTTATAACTTCCTTTGTGAAGCAGAGATATGAGCTAAGTAAGGTTATCAAGGATAATGAGATACTTGATAAGGTTACTATGAGTGAAGATACTAAGAAGAAAGTAAGGGAAGAGTGTGATATATCTCTTCCTCACTTTCAGGTCATCATGGGTAAGTTAAGAAAGAATAAAGTCATCATTGATGGGAAAATAAACCCAAGATACATTCCATCAGTAGATGAAGAGAATGGTTCATTCAAGATGATGTTATTATTTGATTTCTCATGATATACTCAGAAGCAATTAAACAGGTATCTACAGAGCTTGGATTACCACCCCAAGTGGTAAAGGAAGCCTATGAGTCCTACTGGACTTTTATTAGGAATAACATCAAAGCCTTGCCTCTAAAGGAAGACCTAAGCAAAGAGGAGTTTGATAAGTTGAGAACCAATTTCAATGTCCCATCAATAGGTAAGTTAAGCTGTACTTATGATAGGATGATAGGAGTAAAGAAGAGATTTGAACATATAAGGAAGTTAAGAGATGATTACAACAATCAAGAAAGTTAAACCCATGTTTAATAACATGGTAGTCACATTAAATAAGTATCCTACTGACCTAAAGACTACAGGAGGTATTATAGACAGTACCAGAGCTGGTTCAGTGAAAGAATACCAGACAGTAGTAGCTGTTGGACCAATGGTGAGAGGTATTGAAGTAGGTGATATTGTATATATCAATCCTAAAAGATATGCAGTAATGCAACATAAACCCGGCTCATTGCAAGATGGTGTTATTAAGGATAATCCTGTAATAGGATACAAGTTTGACATCATGGATATTGATGGAGTGGAACACATGATGATTCAAGATGGTGATGTTAAATTTGTTGCAGAGATTGAGGAGTTTGAAGAAAACCCAGCAATAGTAACTGGACCACAACTTATAGTATAAATATAAGCCTTGAGCCTAAATAGGCTTGAGGCTTTTTTAGTTTTAAGCAGTATGAGATTATTTAAAAGAGATGGTTATAATCTGGTCATATCTGATGAGGCTTATGCTTTAAAAGCATTCAGACAGATATGGAATAGAGATAAATCTCTCTCAAAGGAGAGAGCAATTACAGAGCTTGGATATTGTTACTTTATGGAGGACTCCAGAAGTGATTACAAGTATATAATTGATGAAGGAGAGAGAAAAGAAGCTATTAAGCAGGGTGAAGGTATGAAACCATCATGGGAACCTGATACTACTGTGAAAGAAGCTCAAGCATTGTATGCAAGTTTCAAGACTACTTCTGAGCTGTTACTTGAGGATACAAGGACTCTTGTGGATAAGTATAGGCTTAAATTAAGGTCTATGGACTTGGAAGAGCTTGATATTAAAGAGACTAAAGAATTAGGTGCTATTATTAAACTTATACCATCAATGGTTAAGGACTTGGATGAAGCTGAAAGAGCTATTGCTAAGGAACTTGCACAGAATGATAAGGTAAGAGGAGCACAGGAAAAAGCAATATATGAAGACCTATGACAAATATAATTGAAGGATTAAATCAGTATTATGAATCCTTTTCTAATAGAAGAAAAGGATACTTTGTATTACATAAGATAATAGATACTAATCCTGTAGTTAAGTCACAAAAGACTTATAGAATACAGATTTGGTTTGTAAGTAAGAAGGAGAGAATACCTGCATTTGGTGCTGAATATTCTGGTAGAATTGTTACTGATGCAGAAGAGAATAAAGTCATATCCGAACTAACCACTGCTATTACCAAATCTCTTCTGGAGTATATTAATACAGAAAAATTTAAGGAGTTGTGCTATGATTCCAATGAATAAATATCAAACTGAGCTTACTGAGGAACTGATGAATACTCTTCCTCAGGAGGTTCAGGAACAGTTACTTGAGACACTCACAACAGTTGAGTTTATCAAAAGGCTTATATCTCCCAACAGACCCTATGCAAGAGATTTACCAAGGGATGAAAAGGGTAGGATTATAGTAGATATTACTAATCCACATATCATTGAGGATGCTGATTATTTCAGACAACCAGCTCTGCATTTCTTGAAACATGGGTGTTATACATTCTTGAAGCCCAATAGTAATCCTAATTCAGAGTTTAGAAGACATTGGGATGAAGAGCAAAGAAGATGTTATGAAGGCTATGTGAGAGAGTCTGATGGAGAGTGGGTTACAGGCTTTAACTATTGGTTTATGAATTACTGTCCTATGATGGTTAATAAGCTGATAGAAGGAAGAAAGAAGGCTATTAGAACAGAGGCTTTTCCTTTCTTCTTTGAAGGTATATATTGGAGATTCCATTATCTGTGGCAAGCAAGAGAGAGTGGTAAACATGCCATTGAATTGGCAAAGAGAGGTTGTGCCAAGTCTTATAGCTTGGCAGCAATTATGAGCCATAATCTTATACTTGGAGAAAGTGAAGAATCTAAGAGAAGAGTTATTACTGTACTTACAGCTTATCAGAAGGAATATTTGAAAGATGACAAGGATGGTACTTTATCTAAGTTCAAGCCTTCAATTAACTTTAGCTTCTCTAATACTCCTTTCCCACATCTTATGCTAAAGAATTCTCCTAATGAAATGTCTTGGCAGATGGGTTATAAGGATGAATATGGTATAGAGAAAGGCTCTCTAAATCAGGTACTTGCTGTATCTGCAAAGGATGATAGTGAAAAGTTAAGAGGTAAGAGAGGTTGGATTCTATTTGAGGAAATGGGTTCTTTTAAAGGATTGCTGTCTCTTTATGATATTACCAGAAAGTCAGTAGAGGATGGTGACTATACCTTTGCTACTATGTACCTTGTAGGTACTGCTGCTGAGAGTGAGTCTGACTTTAGCTCAGCCAAGACTTTACTTTATAATCCTGATGGTTACAATATACTATCTATAGATAATGTGTTTGACAGACCTAAGCAGGGTAAACCTAAGTTTGGTTTCTTCTTTCCCTCTTATGTTAATAGAGCAGGGTGTTATAATAAGGATGGTGTATCAGATGTAGTTAAAGCTCTTATTGAGATTTTAATGCAAAGATATAGGTCTAAATATAGTTCAGACCCTAAATCTGTTCTTAGAGTGATTGCCGAGGACCCTATTACACCAGCAGAAGCTATTATTAAGGTTAAGGCAGCATACTTTCCTATTACAGCTTTGACTGAAAGATTAAGTCAATTGGACCAAGATGTACATGCTTATGATGATGTGTATGTTGGTAAATTGGTACAGAATAGTAATGGAGTAGAATTTACACCAACCAGTGATGTACCTATCAGAAAGTTTGGTGTAGAGAATGATACTCCGGGTGCTGTGGAAATCTTTGAAATGCCAGAGAAGGATAGGAGTGGAAAGGTTCCACATACAAGATATATTATTGGTCATGACCCTGTAGATAATGACCAAGCTGAATCTTCCTCTCTCTCTTCTACCTTTGTTCTTGACTTATGGACTGATAAGATTGTAGCTGAGTACACTGGTAGGCAATCATTTGCTGATGATAACTATGAAATAGTAAGATTACTGTGTCTATTCTATAATGCCAAGTGTCTATATGAATCAAATAAGAAGGGTATCTTTGCTTACTTTAGTAAGATGAATTGTACTCATTTACTGGCTGATACTCCAGAATTCTTAAGAGACAAACAGTTGGTTAAGTATAGTAACTTTGGTTCCAATGCTAAGGGTGTTAATGCCTCAGCAGCTATCAATGCTTATGCCAATAACTTGATAAGAGACTGGTTGATGAAGCCTGTTACTATTATACAGAACATTGATGGAGAAGACCAAGAAGTGACTGTATATAACCTTAACTTCTTGAGAAACAGGGCATTAATTGAAGAGTTAATTGCATTTAACCCAGAGATAAATGTGGATAGAATTAGGGCATTAGGTATGGTTATGCTATATAGAGAGGAGAAGATGGTCCTATATCAAGGAAACCCTTCAAGAGATTCAGAAGAAGTACCAAAGGATTATTTAGGGAATGATAAGTTCTTTACTGAGAATTACAGAGGAGTAGAAGTGCCTTTCCAGAAACCCAGTAAATTTAGTACAGAAGATGTAATTAGATAAACAAATCACTTATGTACTTGACTAAATGGACTTTTTTACTTACTTTTGTCACAAAATTAAATGATGGAAGACTATGGCAGATTTTTTAAACTTTCCCAGACAGATGCTTCCTTTCTCTAAGAAGACTAAGCAATGGAGAAAGGATTGTCTGTTGTGGGCTAATCAGAAGACATTCTTCAATTATAGCTTGGTTAGGAAGTCAGTAATCCATAAAAAGATAAACTATGACTTACTTAATGGTAGGCTACATATGTCAGACTTAGAACTGGTACTCAATCCAGATGGTATAAAGGCAGCTTACATTCCTGATAGGTTACAACATTATCCTATCATGAATAGTAAGTTGAATGTACTTAGAGGTGAGGAAAGTAAGAGAGTATTTGACTTTAAGGTAGTAGTAACCAATCCTAATGCTATCTCAGAAATAGAGGATAATAAAAAGAATGAGCTATTACAAAGGCTTCAAGAAATGATAACTGACACCTCAATATCTGAGGATGAATATAATATCAAACTTGAAAAATTAAATGACTATTATACTTATGAATGGCAGGATATAAGAGAGGTAAGAGCAAATGAATTGCTTAATCATTATATCAAGGAATATGATATTCCTCTTATATTCAATAATGGTTTCATGGATGCAATGACTGTAGGTGAGGAAATCTATCAATGTGATATTGTAGGTGGAGAACCAGTCATTGAGAGAGTGAATCCATTAAAGATTAGGATATTCAAGTCTGGGTACAGTAATAAGGTGGAAGATGCTGACATGATAATCCTTGAGGATTATTGGTCTCCGGGTAGAGTAATAGATACATATTATGATGTATTATCTCCAAAGGACATAAAGTATATTGAAACTATGCCTGATTATATAGGTCAGGGAGCTGTTGACCAGATGGATAATATTGATGAGAGATATGGATTTGTCAATCAGAATATGATTGGTGATGAAATAACTGTCAGAGATGGAACCTATTTCTTTGACCCAGCTAATCTATTTACAGAAGGTATAGCAAATTCATTGCTTCCTTATGACTTGGCAGGTAATCTTAGGGTACTCAGATTATACTGGAAGTCTAAGAGAAAGATACTTAAGGTTAAATCTTATGACCCTGAAACTGGTGAGGAAGAATGGAACTTTTATCCTGAGAATTATGTAGTAAATAAGGAAGCAGGAGAAGAGGTACAATCATTCTGGGTTAATGAAGCATGGGAAGGAACCATGATTGGCAATGAAATATTTGTCAATATGAGACCAAGACTGATTCAATATAACAGGTTGAATAATCCTTCAAGATGTCACTTTGGTATTGTAGGTTCAATTTATAATCTAAATGACAGCAGACCTTTCAGTTTGGTAGATATGATGAAGCCATATAACTATTTATATGATGCTATTCATGATAGATTGAATAAAGCTATTGCTTCAAACTGGGGTTCTATCTTAGAGCTTGACTTATCTAAAGTTCCTAAAGGATGGGATGTTGGTAAGTGGATGTATTATGCAAGAGTGAACCATATTGCAGTTATAGATAGCTTCAAGGAAGGTACTATAGGAGCTTCTACAGGTAAACTGGCAGGTGCTCTTAATAATGCTGGAAAGGGAATGATTGAAACCAATATAGGTAACTATATTCAGCAACAGATTAACCTTCTTGAGTTTATTAAGATGGAAATGGCTGAGGTTGCAGGTATATCCAAGCAAAGAGAAGGTCAGATTTCTCAAAGAGAAACTGTAGGTGGAGTTGAGAGAGCCACTCTTCAATCAAGTCATATTACTGAGTGGTTATTTACTATTCACGATGATGTTAAGAAGAGAGCTTTAGAGTGCTTTTTAGAAACTGCAAAAGTGGCTTTAAAAGGTAGAAGCAAGAAATTCCAGTATATATTATCAGACACATCCACAAGAGTAATGGAGATTGATGGTGATGAATTTGCTGAGGCTGACTATGGTTTAGTTGTAGATAATAGTAATGGAACCCAAGAGCTTCAACAAAAGTTAGATACTTTGGCTCAGGCTGCATTACAGACACAAACTTTATCATTCTCTACTATCACTAAGCTCTATACATCAAGCAGCTTGGCTGAAAAGCAAAGACTGATTGAGAAAGATGAAAAGCAGATTAGAGAAAGACAGGCACAGGCTCAAAAGGAACAACTTGAAGCTCAACAGCAAATAGCTGCTATGCAGCAACAACAGAAAGAAGCAGAACTTCTCCAGAAGGAAGAAGCTAATATAAGAGATAATCAGACCAAGATAATAGTAGCTCAAATGCAAGCTGAGTCAAAGGCAGACTTTGATGATGGAATTATGATTGATGATTATAGTCCAGAAGCTAAAGCTAATCTTGCTGAGAAGATAAGAGAGTTTGACCTTAAGTTACAACTTGACAAGGATAAATTAAAACTTGAAAAGGAGAAAGCCAATACTGATGCAAGTATAAAGAGGCAAGCTCTAAGAAAGAAAAGTAGTACAACTAATAAATAAAAGATATGAAGACAATAAGAACTTTAGTAATAAGTCCTAATGCTCCTGATACTAATTCAGTATGGCTTAATAAAGGCACTGCTAAGTATTTTAATAATGGTGAATGGACTGCAATAGGGAATGATTCTATAGAGTGGGATAATGTTAAAGATAAACCTGAATTTTCCAAGGTAGCAACAAGTGGAAACTATAATGATTTATCAAACAAGCCTACTATACCTCCACCTTATAATTTACCTGCTGCAACCCCAGATACAATAGGAGGAGTTTGTCAACTTATAAACATTCCACAGTTAATTCCAGGGACTCAGTTAGATTCTGTGGTTTCAGCTATTAATTCTATCCTATTGTCTCTCAAGACAGCAGGAATTATGGTACCAGACTAAAATTATCATGTTATGTTTTTTACACAAGAAGATTATAGAAAGATAGAGAAGTGGCTCCTTGCAAACAGTAAGAAAGATACTGACTTTGTAGGAGCTGCAACTCCTCTGACAGGAGCAGAGACCATTGCTTTTGTCCAAGATGGTCATAATGTCAAGGTGTTGCTAAATGACTTAACAAAGCAATTATTCTTATTAGGAGCATCAGACTTCCTAAATATTACAGATAAATATGGAGAGTCTTACATTGCTCTGCCTCAAGCCATTTCTTTGATACCATACAAAAGCAGGAAAACAGGGCAAGTAATTACCTTCTTAAATGAAGAAGGTAAATGGGTTATATACCAATTTAGGGGAACTGCTAAGAATCAGTGGAATAATCTTACATTATGGGTTGATATTATAAAATCCATTGTTGTAGATTCAATATTACCAGATGAAGAAGATTTGACTGGAGTTAGAATTGGTTCTAATGAATACCTAAAGTTTAAGAACAAAGACTATAATCCAGAAAACTTCTCTGGTCTTGGAAGGAATTTTGTTAGGAAGAATATAGTAGATGGAATAAACCTTTTATCTAAAGAACAGTTTCCAACTGGTTCTACTATCTATGTAATTCAATATGACCATGATTTGAATGGAACTACTTTAGATATTCCTTCTAACAGTACTCTATACTTTGAAGGAGGCAGTATAAGTAATGGTACTCTACACTTTAATAACACTACCTTAGCTGGAAATCCTAATATAATAGCAGATATAACTGGCACTATAGCTAATGCTAATATTGAAGTAGGGTGGTTTGGAGCTAAAGGGGATGGACTTACAGATGATACACTTGCAATTAAGAGAGCTTTAGCATTAAAAGCCCCTCTTATTTTAGCTACTAATTTGACTTATGTTGTTAGTTCTACACTTGAAGTATATAATGACATTATAGGTAATAGTAGTAGAATCAAGAATAAAGAAGTACAAACAGCTTACTCTTTGATACATATTAATCAAAGGAGCTTTCCTTTTGTAACTACTATTAAGGATTTATATGTAGAAGGTAATGATTTGGGAACTGGAATGGTTACTACTTCAACTATTACTGGTATAGATATAGATGCTCCTTATGTAGTTCTTGATAATGTAAAGGTCAAGTATTGTAAGATAGGTATTCTTGCCAAGAAATATACAATTAATATTCTTAACTGTATGTCTAATTACAACACTAAGAACCTGAGTATTTATAGCAATGCTTACATGGCTAATGATATAAATATTACTGGTGGTAACTACAGCTCTCCTACAGGAGAATATTCAGTTATTGTTGGTGATACTGACTTTGGTGATGCAGTGCTTGATGATTATCAAGGAGCCAGAATAATGCTGCAAGGATTCTCTTGGGATGGTGGTACACTACTTATCAATAATATATGCAACATAACAGTTGATAATTGCTATGTTGAGAATCCAAAGAATAAGAAATGTATTGAGCTTAACAAGGTTGCTGACAATCTGTTGGTTAATTGTGAGATTAAAAACAGCTATATAAGAGGGGGTGATTATGGTATAAAGACCTATAAGACTATTGCTGGATTAGCTGTTACTAAGTGTGTGTTTAGAGAACTTGCATATAATAACCTGTATGTAGCTATTGATGGTAGAGTTGAATATACAGGTAATATAAATGTAAACAGACATTCATTATACCCAGAAATTCACACAGGTATCAATTCAGTAGCTTTAGCTGAGGTATTACCAAGATTAGCTAATTACAAGCTGGACTTTGAGGCATTAGTACAGAATAACAGAGCTTATACAAGAGTATTTCCTAATCAGAAATTCTATGACTGGTATGGTAATAGTACTCAATATTCAAGTGCAAGAGCTTTCTTGAATCCAACTAATCCTGCTACTAATATACCATGTACTGTGAATGGTTATGGTGTATGTAATATGACTAATGCAGGGGCTTCTGCCAACTTCAATGGAGGTGATTTGGTTATTCTGAATGGAATACAAGCCTATGTAAGAAGCTGTGATTATGATAATAATATAGTTTACTTGGATGGTGGAGGTGACTTACCAACTACAGGAAGCTATACATTATCCCACTTCTTTACAGAAGGAATGGTTTCTAAGGATAGCTTAGTCAAGGCTTTTGCTACAACTGACCTTCCTGTGCTACAAGACCTCACTTATGATAATGGTAAGACTTATTTTGATAGTACATTAAATCACCCTGTATGGTGGAACCATAACACATGGGTAGATGGAGATGGGTTTAAGTCTAATAGAAAAGCAGGTACTACAGCTCAAAGACCTGAATATCCTTCTACAGGATACAGATACTTTGATGTGGATTTAATGCAGTGGGTCATCTATGATAGTGAGAATAATCTTTGGATGAATGAAGATGGTACTCTTACAACAAGAGTAGTAATAGTCTGATTAAGTAAAGTAGTATTTGATATATAAATCAAATACTACTTTTACTTGTATATATGATAACTTTTACTTATATTTGCAATAAATTTAAAATAGAAAATAATATGGCACTAAGTGTAACAATAAATAAGGTATCTACAATATTTACTACTATACCAGCTAATACTAAGATTGCTGATGTAGTAGTAAATGGTGGAACTTCTCCATACAATTATAGCTTGGCTATAGGCGAAGATTCATTTCAATTAGTAGGAACACAAGTACAAACTAAAGTTGCTATGACTCTTAGCAATATAGCTCCATTTAGTGTTACTGTATCTGATAACACTCCTACTACTCCTGAAACTGTAACCTCTCCTTCAACATATCCAAATATTCAGGCAAATTTTCAGAATAAGTTTAATAGAGAGGATATTGTATATAAGGTAACAAAAGTGTATGATTTACAACACGGAGTATTAACAATTCCTTCCAGAAGTACATTACTATTTGAGGGGGGTGCATTTTATAATGGTACTTTAAAGTTTGATGATGTAACTATCAATTCTGATAGTAATGGTTCTTATGCAATATTTACTGATGTTGCAATAGAGGGTCATATATCAGGCGGTATTAATGTTAAATGGTTTGGTGCTAAGGGGGATGGAATTTCTGATGATAGCATACCCATCCAACAAGCTATTAATGCCATCTCAAGTAATTATAGTAATAAAGGGTCAGGTTCTATCTTTATACCAACTCCAGATAAATACTATAGATTAGAACATACTCTTGATATTTCAGAATTATGGAATGCACACATATATTGTGACAGTCTGTTATATGGGTCAAGAGAAGGTGTTAAATCTTTATTTGTTTGGGATGGTCCTGCAAATTATGCTATGATGTTAGGTCATTATACCTTTGGTGTAAAGTTGGAGAATCTGTCATTTAATGGAAATAATATAGCTGGAGTAATTGGATTACAATTATCACAAAAGAACACACAAAATAGCAGTGCTAAATTTATGAAAGTATCTTTTTGTAAATTTCAAAACTGTGATATTGGTATGGTTATAGGAGCACAGAATACTGAGGTTTCTCCAGATGATGCTTTTATAAATATAGATTCTTGTACTTTTACAGGAAATAAGAGCCAAGGTTTAAATATATCAGGAGGTAATACTTCTGTAAATTGTTCTTCAATATGGTTTGGTTCAAATGGTAAAAACCCATCAGGGTCAAATGTAGGAGCTAATCTTTACTTTGGTGGTGGACAACTTGACATTTATGGATATGTGAGTGGAGGTAATTCTGATGATTATCCTAAAGATGGTGATATATACCAAAATTATGGAGGACTAAGAATCTTTGGAGCATGGAGTGATACTCCGGGATTATTCATTAACTCAGTTAATGCAAACTTTGCAAGTGTAATTAGCGGTGCAAGACATTATGAAGGAAGTATGACTGCCGAGAATACTCCTAAGTCTATAGTATGGACTGGTCCACAACCATTAACTTTAATGGGATGTTACTTATTTAATTCAGTTGAATTACTTGAAGGTCAAGGAGGACAAGTCATTAATATAGGCACTATATTTAAAACAGCAGGAGCCTCCTTTATTGGTACTCAGATTACAACTTATCATGGATATTCTTCTATTGGTGAATATAATTATGTTGGAAGACCTGATAAGCCCAGTGGACTTAATGGAAGTGCTAAATCAATGATATGGTCCAAAAAATATGGTATAAATCAAGTTAAAACCATTGGAGATTTTACAGTAACAGATTATATAAATTCTGATAATGGACAATATACTATATTAGGTAATGCTTACTCTGATGTAACTACAGCTAATCATATTGCAATATCTACTGGAAAGTGCTTCAAAATAGCTTTTACTAATAACTCAATGACTTATAGTATTGCAGATGGAACAGAAGGACAAGTGATAACTTGGACTGATATTACAAAGGGAGGAACTTACTACAATGGCAGCTATATACAACTTGGAAAGAATAAACTTATAATACAAACTGAACCTCCAATACAAGGTACTTGGGAAAAGGGGGATTTAGCTATGAATGGTAATCCCACATTAGGTTCACCAAGTGGATGGATTTGTTCAGAGGGGGGAAGCCCCGGTACTTGGGTTGCATTAGGTATGGTCAATAGTAATGCTATTGGTAGAGGAGAAACAAACCAAAGACCCACTCTTACATCAGCAGAAAATGGATTCATATTTTATGATAAAACCTTGAGTAAAATAATAGTATGGAATGGTGTTAACTGGGTTAATGCGGATGGAACAACTTTGTAAATAGATAGGGTATGAAAGAAATACAACAATTAATTAAGAAGGATGGTCAAGAAGGGAAATATGGAAGTATATTCCCTATCACTTATACATCCTCTGTAAAAGATAGGGAAACCTCAGAAACTTTGGAGGAAATATTAACCAGATATAATTTCATATATCTACCTTGGCAAGGTAGTAACAGTTCTACAAGGTTATTACTTCCTTCTAAATTTAGAAAGAAAAATTTGTGGGTAGGCTTTGTAAATGGAGCAGGAGATAATATTACTCAATTTTATAACAACCATCATATAGATGATGAAAACTGGTCTTCTGATGAAAACTGGGTTGATTATACATTGTTTTCACTTAATCTAAATACTATAGCAAGTATATCAGATGGAGAATTAGCAGTAGTATGTGAGCTTGTAAATAATAATACTTTAAAGTTCAAGTTCTCCATTCCAGTGCCTAAAATTGGTAAAGTTACAGCTTATGCTGACACATTACCTCCTGATAGTGATGCACAGGTTACTGTAAGAACTTATGGAGGGGGGAGTGAAACAAACCTTGAATTTAATTTTAAAATTCCAAAAGGAGCTACAGGACAGAAAGGGGATACTGGTGAAAGTGGAACCCCAGCAGGCATAGCACAACCAACAGTATCTGTAAATACATTACCTCCAGAAGAAGATGCAAAGGTTACAGTATCTACTTCTGGTCCAGATACAGCCAAAGTGTTTGACTTTAACTTTTCTATTCCAAGGGGACAGAAAGGAGAAACAGGAGGAATAGGACCTGCTGGTCCAGTGGGTCCAATAGGTCCTACTGGGCAAAATGGTTCAGATGGGGCTTCTGCTGGATTTGGAACTCCTACTGCATCAATCAGTGAGTTACCAATAACTTCTCCAGCTACAGTTCAAGTTCAAGCATCTGGACCTGATACTGCTAAGATTTTTAATTTTTCTTTTGGTTTACCTGTAGATAAGAGTGCTACTGTAAAATTGTGTGAAAGTTCTTTGGTTGGAAAAACTCTTAATATTACTCTCCCAAGTGACTATGATGAATCAGCCTTTGGAAAGGGAATAGCTAATTATATGTTTGTAATTAGCTATTCTGTAACTCTCAATACTACTCTTAATTGGGTAGCTCCTGTGAATAAGGTAAAAGGCAGTTTTATAATTCCTAATAACTTTGTCAATGAAACATCTACTCCAGTAGCTTCTCCTCCTATTGGTAATATTACATCTGGAGGTAATTTGATTAATATTATATCACTTACTCCTTTTGTAACAATTAATTCTTCTATTACCATTAGTATGGATAGATTCTCAAGTAACTTTGGTCAACAAGGTCAAGTTACTTGGGAGAATGAATCTGTAATTAATAGTATTGAAAATGTTAGTGTTATTGCAATTAAAATTAAATCTTAATTATTTATGGGATATTTAGAGAAGAAAATCGGAAAAATCACAATAGGAATATTATTATTCTTATCTGTATTTTTTATAATGTCTTTAGGATTTAAAGACTCTTTACCAATAATAGGATGGACCTCTTTGTTTTCAGGGATAGGGTATGGTATGTGGGTTTTAGTATTAAGATTCCTTAGGAAATTTTGGAACAGGAACAATTAGTGATTATTCTAATAAAATATAATGTGAGAAAGTATGTAATAATCCTTGTTCTAATATTGATTGGGGCTACAACTTACCTGTCATATCAGAACAAACAATTAACTACTAAGTATGAAACTTCCATTGAGAATATTAAAGCATATGATGCTCAGTTGAGTGGACTTGAAGGTGATAATAGAGTATTGAAACTAACAGTTGAACAACTTAATTACTTCAATGACTCAATCATCAAGAAGATGAAAGTGGTCCAGAAGGAATTAGGAATAAAGGATAAGAGATTGAAGCAGCTTCAATATGAGGCAAGTCATGCACAAAGACATGATACCATTACATTGACTGACACAATCTTTAGAAATGACTTTAGTCTTGATACTATAGTGGGAGATAAGTGGTTTAAAACCAATCTTCATTTAAAGTTCCCAAGCACTATAGCACTTAGTCCTGAGATAGAATTAGAGAGATATACATTCATAAATGGTAAAAGGGAGACTGTAAACCCACCAAAGAAGTTCTTCTTATTTAGGTGGTTCCAGAAGAAACATACAGTAGTAGAAGTCAATGTAAGAGAAATGAACCCTTATGTTAAAAACAAGACTCAAAGATTTATACAAATAATTGAATAGTTATGATTGAAAGTGGAATACTTATTACAGCATTGATAGGTATTGTGACCACATTTACTTCTGGATTTACTGCATGGTTCTTTGCAAGAAAGAAGTATAATAGTGAGGTTGACAATAATCTTATAAATAACATGAAGGAGTCTCTTGAATTTTACACAAGACTTTCTGAGGATAATAAACTTAGGTTAGACAGAGCTTTATCAAGAAATGAAGAACTTGAAAAGGAAGTAAAAGAATTGAGACAACAGGTGATGGGCTTAATGACAAGTATATGTACTGATTTATCTTGTCAGATAAGAAAGGGGAATTATGAGGATGTAATTAAATTAAAGAAGTGATAATATGAAGAGAGTACTTAACCTTGGCAAACTTTCAAGATTAGTTGAAGGAGATCCTAATGAAGTGACTAATGATGAAATATTGGTTATTAGAGACCCTAATAACCCAGAAATGATACTTGATGTTCAGAAGAGAATTAATGGTGTGCTTACGTCTATTATATCTCCTGATGAAACAGAAGTAACCTTTGCTATTAATCCAGTTCCTGCTGGAGCAACAGTTACTATCAATAGTCAAACTACTAAGTCAGTTACAGTTAAAAAAGGAACTGCTATCACATATTCAGTAGCCAATACTGGTTATCAAACTGAAAATGGAACTGATGTGGCTTGCTCAGATATTACAAGAAAGATAGTGCTACAACTTAACCCAGGCTAATATGAAACTATTACTCAAAAGAACATTTAAAGGACCTCAATATACCATAGGTAAACTCTATGTAAATGGAGTTTATGAATGTGATACTTTAGAGGATACTGATAGAGGTCTCTATCAAACACAATCTCTTCTGGAGATACAGAGTAAGAAGGTCTATGGACAGACAGCAATTCCTTATGGAACTTACAAGATTGATATGAATACTGTAAGTCCTAAATTCAAGGATAGGTCATGGGCTAAATTCTGTGGAGGAAAGTTACCCAGACTTATAGATGTTAAAGGATATTCAGGAGTCTTAATTCATGTGGGTAATAAAGCTGAGGATACTTTAGGTTGTATCCTTGTTGGTGAAAACAAGATAAAGGGACAAGTAATCAATAGCACAGCTACCTTTCAGGAGTTATATTCAGTTATGCTGAAAGCAAAGCTCCTTGGAGAGGAACTAAGTCTTACAATTGAGTAGAATTGTAGAGGGTATAGTTTAATTACTATACCCTTACTTTTTGGCAGTAAATAAGTAATTTATTTATAGAGTTACAAGGGTCTTATTTACTATGTTGTAGAAGTCATAAACTCCTACTATCTTTGCATCAGTTTAATAACTAAAGGAGTAGAAATATGATAGGAGAATTAAGTGAAGACCTCATTATGACAGGGGATGAAATAGATGTTGATAATCTATTTTCTGATGATGGGGGTGAAGAAGAAACACAGGTAACTCCACCTGCCCCAAAGGAGAAAGAAGAAAAAGAGAAAGAAACAACTACTGAGGAAGAAGAGATAAATCCAGATGATTTATTTGATAATCCAGAGAGCGTAGGTAGTGGAAAAGATAATCAAGAAGAAGAGGAAGATACCCAATCTGAAAAGGACAAAGGTACTTCTCCCAAAACTAACTTCTACTCTTCCATTGCCAGTGCCTTGAAAGAAGAAGGTATCTTCCCTGACCTTGATGATGATACATTAAATGGTATCAAGACTCCAGAAGATTTTGCAGAAGCAGTTGAAAAGACTGTTCAAGCAAGATTGGATGAAAGACAAAAGAGAATTGATGCTGCATTACAAGCTGATGTAGAACCAGATGAAGTAAGAAGGTATGAACAAACCCTTGCTAATTTGGATGCAATCAAGGAGGAATACATAACTGATGAAACTGAAAAGGGCGAAAGATTAAGAAAGAATTTAATCTATCAAGACTTTAGGAACAGAGGTTATAGTGAAGCCAGAGCTAAAAGAGAAGTTGAGAAATCTTTTAATGCTGGTACAGATATTGAAGATGCAAAAGAGGCATTGGAAAGTAACAGAGAATACTTTAGCAATCAATATCAAGACCTAATCAAGGAAGCTCAAGAAGAAGCAAAAGAAGAACAAAAGAAAATTAAAGAAGAGGCTGCTCAGTTAAAGAAAGCAATGCTTGAGGATAAGGAAGTATTTACAGGTATTACACTTGACAAGACTACAAGACAAAAAGCATTTGAGAATATAACTAAGCCTGTCTTTAAAACAGAAGATGGAGAATATTTGACTGCCATTCAAAAATATGAAATGGATAATCCAGTTGAGTTCAGAAAGTATCTGTCCGTATTGTTCACTATGACTGATGGCTTCAAGAATATTGATGGTCTTGTAAAAGGTAAAGTAAAGAAAGAAGTCAAGCAAAGTCTTAGAGAATTAGAGCATAAACTCAGCAGCACTGCCAGAACCTCAACAGGTAATCCAAGATATGTTGGAGGAGTTGAGGAAGATACTGAGTCTTATATTGGAAAGGGCTGGGACCTTGATGTCTAAAAACATATTAACTAACAAAAATAATTAACAGATTATGGCTGGTAAATTAGGTAAATTTCAAATGTTAGGCTTCCAACACTGGAAGGGTCTGACAAGTGACAACCACCTTGGAGCAATCTTCCAACAAGCACCTCAGAAGGCTACAAACCTTATGGTGCAACTGTTGGCTTTCTATAGAGGAAAGAGCTTGGATACATTCCTTAATTCATTCCCTACAAGAGAGTTTGAAGATGATAATGAATACTACTGGGATGTTATTGGTTCTTCAAGGAGAAACATTCCTCTTGTAGAAGCAAGAGATGAAAATGGTGTTGTAGTTGCTGCTGATGCAGCTAATGTGGGAGTTGGTACATCTCCTTTCTATCTGGTATTCCCAGAAGATTGGTTTGCAGATGGTGAAGTTATTGTAGGTAACTTGAACCAAGTATATCCATTTAGAATCCTTGGTGATGCAAGAATGGAAGGTACTAATGCAGTGTACAAAGTAGAACTTATGGGTGGTAATACTCAAGGTGTTCCTGCTGAAAGACTGCAACAAGGAGAAAGATTCTCTATTGAATTTGCTCCTGTAGAAAAAGAACTTTCAAGAAAGGTTGGTGATGTTAGATTCACTTCTCCTGTATCTATGAGAAATGAATGGACTACAATCAGAATCCAACATAAGGTAGCTGGTAATAAGCTGAACAAGAAACTTGCTATGGGTATTCCTATGGTTAGAAATCTTGAAAGTGGAAAGCAAGTGAAGGACACTGCAAACATGTGGATGCACTATGTAGATTGGGAAGTAGAACTTCAATTTGATGAGTACAAGAACAATGCTATGGCATGGGGTACTTCAAACAGAAATCTGAATGGTGAATACATGAACTTTGGTAAGTCAGGTAATGTAATTAAGACTGGTGCTGGTATCTTTGAACAAACAGAGGTTGCTAATACTATGTACTATAATACATTCAGCTTGAAGTTACTTGAAGACATGTTGTATGAACTATCTGCTTCAAAACTTGCAATGGATGATAGACTATTCATCATTAAGACTGGTGAAAGAGGTGCTATTCAGTTCCATAAGGAAGTATTGAAGACTGTATCTGGTTGGACTACATTTGTACTTGATAATAACTCTACAAGAGTTGTTGAGAAAGTTCAATCTAAGCTGCACAGCAATGCACTGAGTGCTGGTTTCCAATTTGTTGAATACAAGGCTCCTAATGGTGTAAGGGTAAGATTAGATGTTGACCCATTCTATGATGACCCTGTAAGAAATAAGATTCTTCACCCAAATGGTGGTGTTGCCTTCTCTTATAGATATGATATTTGGTACATTGGTACTATGGACCAACCTAATATCTTCAAGTGTAAGATTAAGGGTGACAATGAATACAGAGGATACCAGTGGGGTATCAGGAATCCTTTCACAGGACAAAAGGGTAATCCTTATATGTCATTTGATGAAGATTCTGCTGTAATTCACAGAATGGCTACATTGGGTGTTTGTGTGCTTGACCCAACAAGAACAGCATCATTAATCCCTGCAATTCTGCAAGGATAAAGCATAGAATAAAGGGGGAGGGAAATTCTCCCTCTCCTTTTCTTTTTTAAGATATTAAATGGAGAAGTAATATGGCAAAAGAAGTTAGTAAGATGGTTTTGGATGATGAAGAGATTATGAAGGAAACACCAGTTGTACCTGATGTAGATAACCTCTTTGAAGAACCAAAGACAAGAAGAACAAAGAAACAAGCAGTAATGGAGGATAATGATGAACCTATTAGCTGCCTAAGAAATGAAAGAGTTATAGTAAGGTTTGTTCCCAAGCAGACTGGTTTAGTTTCAAACCCTAAGCATATCTTATATGGAGGTATGGCAGAAGCAGCAGTAAGATGGTTTACCCTACCAAGATTGAGTTCTGGTATGTATGTAAATGCTCTCACTGATAAAGAAAAGGCTTACCTTGAAGATATAATGGGTCTTGAATACAATGCTCTGTCTATCTATAAGAAGGTAGATAATTATTGGGATAATCTCGCAGTCAGATTAACTAAGCAAGATAATTTCTTGAACTTGGCTGACCCTGATGACTATATCAAATATAAAATCCTTTTAGCAAACAAGGACTATATTGCATCTTCTCTTCAAGAGCTGCAAGATAGACCTAAAATGACTTATCAGTTTGTAATTGTACAAGAAGGTGAGGAAGCTAAGACTGCTAAGAAGGAAATGAATGCTACAATGCAGTCATACATGAAGTTTGGTGAAATTCAAGATGATGCTGATAAGCTAAGAGTAATCATTGAAACTATTGATGGAAGACCTCTTGCTAAGACAACTAAGATTGAGTTCTTACATGAGAAGATTAACAAGCTAATTCAAGCTGACCCAAAACTTTTCTTAAGAGTTTCAGAAGACCAGTATCTTGATACTAAGGTTCTGATTAAGAAGGCTATTGAAGAAGGTCTAATTAGTAACAGAGGTGGTATGTTATACCTGAAATCTGATGGTTCTCCTCTATGTGGAGATAATGAAGAACCTACTTTGAGTGTAGCTGCTAAGTTCTTAAGTGCTCCTAAGAGACAAGAATTGAAGTTCAGTCTGGAAGCAAAGCTAAAAGAATAAAGATATGAATGTTAATGAATTTTCTAATGAATTTGATGTACTCTATAATAACATAATGAGCAATGCTGCTCCGGGATTAAATGAGTATGAAAAGTCTGTACTGCTTACTAAGGCTCAGGAAGAGATAGTTAAGAACTATTTTGAACCTGCTGGTAATAAGTATGGAAAAGGATTAGATGATTCACCAAAAAGACAAATAGATTTTTCAGAATTAATAAAGGTAGGACAAGGAGTACTTAATACAAGTGCTCCTACTGTCACCTTTGATAAGAGAGCTAAGGTATATGATTTACCTGCTGACTTATTCTTGGTTATAAATGAGGCTGTTGATACTAATGCAGGAACTAAACAGATAGTTCCAATCAGTTATTCTGATTATACAAGGCTTATGTCAAGACCTTATAAGGAACCAGTTAAATATCAGGCATGGAGAATAATTACTACTTCTATAAACAATATCTCTGTAGAACTAATAGTGAACAGTAATGAAACTATTACAGGCTATAAGGTAAGATATATAAGAAGACCTGCTCCAATTATCACTACTAATCTATCTTCTGAATATGGTGATGTCACAATAAATGGTGTAAGCACTGTTTCAGAATGTGAGCTTAACCCAATTATTCATAGTGAGATATTACAGAGAGCAGTTGAATTGGCTAAGGCAGCTTACCAAGGAGACTTACAGGCAAGTGTTGAATTAGGACAGAGGTCTGAATAAAAGAACTACAAATGACAAATAAAGAATTTTCTGATGGATTCAGTACTTTACTTAACTCATTTGGTATCACTCCTAATATAACCCTTGATGAATATGAGAAATCAACATTTCTCACTAATGCTCAAGAAGAATTGATTATTGACATCTACTCTGGAAGGAATGTTGTTTATGGCAAGTCCTTTGAACAGACAGAAGAAATAAGAAGATATTTGAGCAATTTGGTGGAGACCTATGAAACAAGTACTAAGGTTACAGGAAAACTGGGATTATCACAAGACTCAGTATTCTTTAATATACCACAAGATACTTGGTTCATTACTTATGAAGTGGCATTCCTCAAGGATAGTAAATTAGGTTGCTTGGATGGTATAGAGGCAAGTGTGGTTCCATTACCACAGGATGATTTATACAGAGCAAAGGATAATCCATTTAGAGGACCAAGTAAAGACAGGGTACTAAGACTTGATATAAAAAGTAATTTAGCTGAATTAATAAGCAAGTATAATGTGGACAAGTATTTAATGAGATATATTTCTCAACCCACTCCTATTATACTTGAAGATTTACCTGATGGACTAAGTATCAATGGTGTAAGTACTGAAAGTGAATGTGAACTAAATCCTGTAGTACACAGAGCAATACTTGAGAGGGCTGTACAGCTTGCCATAATAAGTAAAACTCAACTGACAGGAAATAAAGAATAAATTATAAATGTTTAATTAAACTAAAAAGATTATGGTAATTTCTATTAATCAAGTAAGACAGTTATATGTTGCAAAGGCTCTAAAAGCTAATACAGCAGCCCTTACAACTGCTGGTGATATTGTCCCAAAGGCAGACACAGCTAAGACTACTTTGTACTTTCAGTACATGTCACCTGCTGGAATTGTATCAAGTGACAAGATTGACATTGCAAATATAATAAGTGCAAAGGCTACATCATCAGATGCTCTGGCTCATAAGCTGGTTAGGTATTCAGTTACTCTTGATGCTGATGTTGCAGGTGCTCCAGTAGCAGGTCAAAATTACATCTTGAGATTGGCTTTCAGACAATACATTGGTTTGTCAGAAGAGGACCAGTACTTCAAGTATGGTGAAGTAATTGCAAGAAGTGGAATGACTGCATCAGACTTTTACAAGAAGATGGCTATTTCTTTAGCTAAGAACTTGGAGAATAAGACAGAATCTACTCCTCTTGTGAATATTTACCTTATCAGTGCAGCAGCTTCTACTGATGTTCCAGTTACCTCAGCTACTAAGGAATCAGACCTTGCTGCAACTGACTATAACCAAATCATCATTGAGGAAACAGAGCAACCTTGGGTTCTTGGTATGATGCCTCAGGCATTTATTCCTTTCACTCCCCAGTCACTGACTATTACAGTTGATGGTGAAGAAAGATTATGGGCTAAGGCAAAAGTAGTAACTCCTAAGAATACTGTTCCTGATGGACACTTAATGGCAGACCTTGAATACTTCTGCATGGGTGCAAGAGGAGATATTTACAGAGGAATGGGTTATCCTAATATCATCAAGACTACTTATCTGGCAGACCCAGATGCAATCTATGATACTCTGGATATTCACTACTTCTACACAGGAAGCAATGAATCAGTTCAAAAGTCTGAAAAGACTATTACACTGATTGCTGTAAATGATGGTAGTCACACTGCAATGAATGCTCTAATTGGTGCTATCAATACTGCATCAGGGCTTACAATTGCTACTTTATCCTAAGTGATATAGCATTAGAAGGGGCATAGAATAACTATGCTCCTTTTTTTTTATCAATTAAAAATATGAACTATGCTGAGAGGATATACAGGAATAATTTACATGTATAAATCTCCTTCTGAAAAATATTATATAGGACAAACTACAAGACCTAACTTTAGAAAGAATGAACATTTAAGTAGAGCCTTGAAAGGAAGTGAATTACCCTTTCACAGGGCTATTGTAAAGTATGGTATGGATACTTTCACCTATAAGGTTTTGGTTACTATTACTTGTGCAGATTTAGTAGTACTTAATGATACTCTTAATCATTTAGAAAGATATTATATTTCATTATACAATAGTAAAGTACCTTATGGATATAATGTCACAGATGGAGGAGAAGGTATTGCAGGAGCTAAATTTAGTCAGGAAACTAAAGATAAAATGTCCTTATCCAAATTAGGGCACTCTTGTTCTCAGAATACAAAAGAGAAAATGAGTAAATGGCAAATAGGGAAAAGACTATCTGAAAATACTAAGGCTAAAATGAGTGCTTCCCATAAAGGGAAGATATGTAACTCAAGAGCTTGTTGTAAATATAATTTAGATGGAGAATTTATCTCAGAATATAGTTCTATAAAGGAGGCAGCAGAAATGAATAATATAAATAAGGTAAGTATATCCTTAGTCCTGTCTGGAAAACACAAAACAGCAGGAGGGTATATTTGGAAATATAAGGAGGAATAAAATATGATGCACTTTAATGAACTTAGGATTAGTCAGGATAACAGATTCCTTATTATAGATGTATCTGTAGATAATCAGAACTATTTTGAGGATGTCCTGTTAGATAGTATAGTCATTGATACCCAAGATACTTTTGTGATGAATGGACCAAGTGACAATCCTCTTTATGTATATAATGTAGAGGATGCCTATGATTTAACCTATTCTCTTCCTGAGCAATGTAATTGCAATCCAGTAAGAGTTGAGGAAGATAAATCATATTGCTTCACTTATGGCACACAACAAATGAAGAATGTAAGACTTGAATTAAATATTCAAGACTTGAAGGTTTCTCCTTGCAGCACTATGTTCTTTGTATATGTAAGGGCTAAAGGTACACCATCAACTGATACTCCATGTGGATTTGATAAGGACCAAATATTAGGTACTGTAATTAACTTGCAGCCTATATATAAACAAACCCTTAAGTATCTAAAGGAAGTAGAATGTGATTGTAATATACCAAAGGGTTTCATTGATATGATACTTAAGTTAAAGGCAATTGAACTTTGTGTAAGAACTGGAAACTATCCACAGGCTATCAAGTATTGGAATAGATTCTTCATAAAGAATAATTGCAAGTCTCCAACCTCTAATTGTGGATGCTATGGATAAAATGCTTGAAATATCTGAGGAAGCCATCACAAGATACTTTACTACTCTATCTCAATTTGGATATAAGAAGTACAGTGATGTAGATAAGATAATTATTCTCTTCTTCATGGAAGAAATGTTGGCAGGAGAAATGTCTTATTATGTGACACAGGATGATTACAGGAGTATAGTCAATGCACTATATTGTCTGGCAGGAAGTACTTGTATGATAGACTTTCCAATGTTTGAGAGTTATGATACTTTGGTTCATTCTAACAATAGAACATTTGTACCAAGAATAACAGAGGATAGTATATTAAGAAGTACTGAGGATGATAACTTTAGAGTAGAAGCATAATCTTTATACCCTGAATATAAAAATAGTAAAACCCTTGTGCAGTTGAGTTTAATTACTTACTTTTGCACAAGGGTTTAATTTTATAATATAATAATAAAACTATGACATATAATGAAGTAATTTATATGGTGCTTGATGAGCTTAAGCTAAGCTCAGATGATAGCTTTTATACAAAAGACCATATCATATTTCTGCTTGTAAAGTATAGGTCATTCTTGCTGAAACAGAGATATTCAGACATAAAGAAGCAGATACCAGATAGTGACTATCAGAGTATATGTTTAGACCTTATTGAGGTTCCAGCTATTAGTGGAGAACCTTGTGAAGGTAGCTCCTATTTAAGAAGTAAGAATAAGGTTCCTACCACTATGATGATAGGTAATCCAAGGGTATATCCTATGGACTTTTATCAAGGTGAGATTACTTATATAAGTAGGGATAGAATGAGATATGTAGGTTATAATAAGTTCCTAAGAAATATAATCTATTGTTCAAAAGCTCCTGATGGATACTTATATTTCAAGTCATGGAATCCTCAGTTCCTGTATCTGGAGAAAGTAAGATTCAATGCAATATTTGAAGATGCTAAGGAAGCATCAGAATTAGCTTGTCCAGAAGAGAATGGTACAATATGCAAGTTAGAGGATAAGGAGTTTCCAATAGAAGATGCTTTAGTTCCTCCACTAATTGAACTTGTGATAAAAGAATTAAGAGGTCCTGAGTACAGTCCAAAGGATGAAGATAATAATGCCCATGATGATTTAGATGATGTAAGATAATGGAGACACTGGGAGAATTTAAAAGGAGGATAAAGAAGGTCAACCAACCAAGGGAATATAAAGTAAGAAACTCACTTGGTGTGTATGATGGCTATAAGTATTATAGAAAGAATAAACCTGATAGTAAGGAGTATGTTCTTACTGAGTCACAATACTTTGCTATTATAAGAAAGATAAACTTACATTTGGTTGATGAATTATTACTGGGTCATGATGTCAAACTTCCTAAATCAATGGGTACTATTGAAATAAGGAAATATGATAGGAGAGTAAGATTAGGGATGGATGGAAAGATTCATACTAATCTTCCTATAGACTGGGATAAGACACTCAAACTCTGGTATGAAGATGAAGAGGCTTTCAAAGATAAGATATTAGTTAGAGTAGAGGAGAATGAAATCTTCAAGGTATATTACAATAGAGAGTCAGCTACTTATAACAATAAATCTTACTATGAATTTCTCTTTAATAAAGATTTAAAGATAAGACTTAAACAAAGAATAAAGGAGGGTTTAATAGATGCTCCTTACTTAGAAAGGAAATTAAGATATGGTTAATAATGTTAGCTATGTAAATATAAGAGTAGTGCTTGATAGATTACTAAGACACCCACTACTTACTGACTTAAATCTTGAAACAGCTATTCAATATACACTGGACTTTATTAGTGCAATGGGACTTCCTAATGTCTATGTTGATAAGATAGAAACAATAGATATTAAGGAGTACAGAGGTGAACTTCCCTGTGATTTAATATCTATTAATCAGGTCAGGTTACATAAGAATGGAATGGCACTTAGGGCAATGACTGATAATTTCAATGCCTATCCTACTCATGACCATGAAGAAAGAGATTGGTGGGAGAGAGGAGAGCCTTCTTTCAAGACACAAGGTAGAGTAATATTTACTTCAATAAAACATGAAAAGGTGGATATTAGTTATAAGGCTATTATGTTGGATGATGAAGGTCTTCCTTTAATTCCAGATAACTCTATCTTCCTTAAAGCACTGGAACTATACATCAAGAAAGAATGGTTTACTATCCTTTTTGATATGGGTAAGATAAGTCCTGCTGTACTAAATAATACTCAACAAGAGTATGCTTTCAAGGCAGGTCAATGTAATAATGAATTTGTGATTCCTTCTGTATCAGAAATGGAAGCTATCACTAATATGTGGAACCAGCTTATTCCAAGAGTAACTGAGTTCAGAAGAGGATTCAAGAACTTAGGAGACAAGGAATATATAAGAGTACACTAATATGGCACTAAAGAAAGAACAACATTTTTTTAAAGGGATGCAAAGAGACCTTTCAGTCTCTAAGTTCAACCCAGAGTATGCCTTTGATGCTCAGAACATTAGAATAACTGCAAGAGATAATAACACTCTCTTGACAGTTACTAATGAGAGAGGTAATAAGGAGATACCATTAAAATCACCTTCTGGAGCCACTGTAGTTATAGATGGGATTTTACTTGGGCATAATGTGCTTAATAGTTATGTTACCCTCTTCACAAAAGGTGCAAAAGATAATATCTACAGACTTGAAAATAAGGGTACTCACTTTGAGACTATTACTCTATTCTCAGGTAATCTGAATTTCAATACAGACTACCCAATTGAGAATATTGGTGTATATGAAAATGACAATATTCAAAAGGTGTATTGGATTGATGGACTGAATCAATCAAGGGTTATTAATATTGTAGCTACAGATGATGTAAGGGCTAAATGGGATGATAACTCATTTAACTTTGTACAGGACTTAAGTCTTAAGGAAACTGTTACAGTTGTAAGAAATGACCTTGCAAGTGGTTCATTTTCATCAGGTGTAATTCAATATGCTTTCACTTATTATAATAAGTATGGACAGGAGAGTAACATCTTTTATACTTCTCCTCTTGAATATATATCCTTTGCAAGTAGAGGAGCCTCTCCAGAAGAGAAAGTTAGTAACAGCTTTACTATTACCATAGAGGATGCAGATACAAGATTTGATTATGTAAGGGTTTATTCTATTCATAGAGCAAGTATAGATGCTACTCCTAATGTACTTAATGTAGTAGATATTCCCATCAATCCAAGTACAGGCAGTACAACTACCCTGACTTATGTAGATAATGGTACTACTGGAACCAGTGTTGACCCTACTGAGCTATTATATGTAGGAGGTGAGGATGTAGTATTTGGAACTATTACTCAGAAGGATAATACTCTGTTTTTAGGTAATGCCAATATACAGAGAAAGTTAGTAGGCACTGACATCATAAGTAAAGTAAAAGGAGGGAATATAAGTTTTGATTCCAAATATGTAGGTAATTTTGTGCAGGCATCTGGTTTCTATCCATATAAGAATAGCTTATATCTTGGTTCAAAGATTAAGAGTTTCAAGTATCTTGAATGGTATAGGTTTGGTATTCAGTTCCAACATAAGAGTGGTAAATGGTCAGAACCAGTATGGGTTAATGATGCTTATAATGGTCCAGATTATGAAGGAGGCTATGGAGGTGTTCATCCTTCTTATACTAATAGTCTATCACTTGTACAAGCCATGTATTCATTGTCATCTGAGGTAATTCAGTCAGCTATTGAACAAGGCTTTACAAGAGTAAGAGGTGTAGTAGTATATCCTTCTCTTACAGATAGAGAGGTAATAGCTCAGGGTATCTTATGTCCTACTGTATATAATGTAGGTGACAGATTCAGTAATTCACCATTTGCACAGGCTTCATGGTTTTCAAGACCTAACCTTGCATTTGATATTGACCATAATCAATCTAACTGGACTGGTCTTACTTCAACATGGGCAGACTATGCTAATTCTAAGGCAGCAGTAATAAGAAACACCAATACTACTCTAACTATAGACCCTGGAACTTCTCAAGAAAGAACTATTCTTATTGATATAGTTAATAAGGGTGCATGGGCTGAGTTCAGACATAATAGACCCATTCCTAATAACTGGGAAAGAGGAGCTGAGATACAATGTCTGGCTAATGTACCATCTACTCCTTATGTATCTCAATCAGGTTCAGATTTAAATTCTTGGACAGCTAATCATGCTGAGTATTTCTTTGTGGACCAATCTATTCTCACACTTCATTCACCAGACATTGAGTTTGATGAAGGAGTTCAGAACTTGGATTCATCAGGTCTTAAGTTAAGAATAGTTGGTATAGTACCAATGACAAGTAATGCCTCAGATATAGATATTCAAGTATCTACACCTGCTAATGATACAAACAAGATGGGCTTCTATAAGGAGTTTGTTGGAGTGGAGAATAACTCTTATCATGGATTAAAGAACTTAGTTTCTGGAGCATATTGGTTTGATAAAATGACTGATATGGAAAAAGTAGATGATGACCACGGATATACAGAAGCCTTCATGGTTTATGCTTGGCATAGAAATGGTTCTCTGAATAACCAAGGTCCTGTTACTGAGGGAACAAGAACTGCAATGCTTGATAAGAAAAAGATTTCAAATATGAAATTCTCTTCTTTCTCTTACTTCTTGAGTTCTCCTTGGTTAGCTTATAGGAATAATGATAATAATCACACTGGTATTACTGGTGTGAGTATATTCAATTCTAATGAGCAATCATTAGTTAGAATACCTTCTCCTGCAAACTCAGGTTTAGGAGACTTAAACTATTATGGTAATATTGATAAAGTATTAGCTGCTACAAGGATAGATGATTCATATACAGTTACCATGAAATTTCAAGATGGGGAAAGGACTGAAACTTTAAATAGGAAAGATGGTTATCCTATAGTTGTAACTGGTGTAAACACTGCTGAGACTTATGCTCACCAGTTGTTTGTGGGAGGTTCATTCCCTATACAATTTGTTAAGAGAAGTGATGGTGCTCAACTTACAAAGGTTCCTAATGGAACTGATGCTGTAAGAATAAAATATAAATCAACTCCACATGCTGTATTTGCACTTAACTGGACTAAGGATGGTAAGCAAGTAGTTCTTCCTACTAATAGGGAAACAAACTATCAGGAAGGTTGGACAGTAAACCCTGTAACTCCTAATACCAATGATACTCACTTCTTTTGGAATCCAGCAGCTAAGAGAATTACAGACACCTCTTCTACTATAAAAGATGATGTGTATCAGGATATTATTAGTACTTATACAAGTAACTTCTATGATAATAACTATAGTTACCTGTTCCTTGCTGAGTTGTATAATGATAATGTTCAGAATAGGTTTGGTGGTCAGACAGAAGAAGCCTTTGAGAATAATCACTGGTTGCCAGCAGGTGAGCCTTATAGCTTGTTAAAAGCTGATGGAACTCCTGTAAACTATCTAACTATCTATTACACAGAAGGAGATACTTTCTTTCAGAGATATGACTGTATGAAGGTTTATCCTTCAACCCTTGAAGACCAGAATAGTGTTAATGAAGTAGTATCTTTCTTATGTGAGACAAGGATTAATATAGAAGGTAGGTATGATAAGAATAGAGGTCAGATTAGTAATTTAGCTATGACTCCTACTAACTTTAATATGATGAATCCTGTATATAATCAAGCTAATAACTTCTTTAACTACAGGGCAATCAATCATAGTAAGTTTAATCTTAACTATTTTCCTAATACTATTACTTGGACTAAGGAAAAGCAATTAGGAAGTATTATTGATACTTGGACTAATATTACTATGGCATCCACTTTAGACCTTGATGGTGATAAGGGAGAAGTAGTTTCATTGAATACTTTCAAGAATGAAATCTTTGCTTTCCAAAGAATGGGATTAAGTAATATCTTATTCAATAGTAGGGTGCAGATACCAACTTCTGATGGTATGCCAATTGAAATTACCAATGGATTGAAGGTAAGTGGTAAGAGATATATAAGTAATACCATAGGCTGTGCTAATAAATGGTCTATTGCAGAATCTCCTTCTGGACTATACTTTATAGATAATGAAACTAATTCACTTTATTTATTTAATGGTGAGATAGTCAGTTTATCTGACAAGTTAGGTTTCAGGCAGTGGATTAATACACATAATGTTCATGTGAACTGGGAACCTGTTGGTTATAATAACTATAGGTCATTCTATGACAAGAATAATAATGATGTGTATTTCACTTATAAAGACCATTGCCTGTGTTATTCAGAGTTGATTAACCAGTTCACTTCATTCATGAGTTATGAAGGAGTTCCTGCTATGTTCAATGTAAGTAGTGACTTCTATGCTTTCAAGGATGGTAAGATGTGGGAACAGTTTGCTGGAGACTACAATATGTTCTTTGGTGAATATAAGCCATTCAGTATTACCTTTGTAGCTAATGCTGAGGAACCAAATGATAAGATATTCAATACAGTAGAGTTTAGAGCTGATAGTTGGGATGGTGATACACTGATAAATAACAAGACTTTTGATACTCTTGATGTATGGAATGAATATCAGCATGGTACTACTCCCCTTACCAATATGCTTGGGCATCCTTCTCCATTAAAGAAGAAGTTCAGGATATGGAGGGCTAATATACCAAGAGCAATAGTTAATAACAGAGATAGGATAAGGAACACTTGGGCTTATATTAAGTTAGGAATGAACACTTCTAATACATATAGAACAGAGTTCCATGATGCTATTATTCACTATTTTGCATAATTAATAGGAGTCCATAAACATTTTAGTTTGTGGACTCTTTCTTTTTTAATTAAAGGCTTTGTTTATTCAATAACTTTATATACATTTGCAACAAAATTAATTATACTATGGCTAAGAAAAAAATTAAGAGAAGAGGCAAGATGCCTCCTAATATGTTTGAGGATGGAGGTGCAAAGCAAAGCTGGGGACAGCAATCCTCAGAACAATTCTCAAATGCCTTTAAAGGGGAGAATCTTGGCAGTTCTATAGGAAGTATTGGTGGTGCTGTTGGTAGTATAGCACAGGCTGGTATATCTAATGCACAAATAGCAGACACCAGTGGAATTGAAGCTCAGAATGATGCTCAAAAGAATATGATAGTAGGTGCTTCATCTAATGATGATTTAATGAGTGAATGGGGTTCATGGAATAAAGTGAAAGATGACTATTCATGGAAAGATGTCAGAGGTGGAAGTACTGGTCAGAGAATTACTAATACTATTGGAGCTGCTGGTCAGGGAGCTGCTGCTGGAGCTTCTGTAGGTGGACCTATTGGAGCTATTGTAGGTGGTGTAGTAGGTCTTGGTAGTGCTATTGGTGGATGGCTTGGTGGTAATAGGAAAGCCAAGAAGAAAGCCAAGAAACTTAATCAACAAGCTAAAGAAGCTAATGAAAGAGCACTTACTTCCTTTGAAACAAGAGCTGATAACATAGATACACAGAATGACTTTAATATGTTAGCAAACTTCTCTGCTTATGGTGGTCCACTTGACTTTGGTGGAGGTGCAATAGGCTATGACTTTGCTAATAAATACTTAAATAATCAAGAGATGAGTGCAATGGCTAAACAAAGATTGACCTCTCTCCCTAATTCATTTCAAGCTCTTCCTGAGATGAATACTTATAATGCCTTTGCATTTGGTGGAAACTTATTTGATGAAGTTGTGGAAAATGGCTTTAATCAAGTTCTTCCAATTATGCAGCAACAAGAACAGACTGTTCAAGCAGCTAATATAGCTAAGGATGGTGGTGGTATTCATATCAAGAAGAAAAACAGAGGTAAGTTTACAGAGTATTGTGGGGGTAAAGTAACAGAAGCATGTATTAGAAGAGGAAAGAACAGTTCTAATCCTACTACAAGAAAGAGAGCTACTTTTGCACAGAATGCAAGAAATTGGAATGCCTTTGGAGGATGGTTGAATACGCAAGGTGGAGATTTTACTAATGGAGTTACATTTATAGATGAAGGAGGTTCTCATGAAGAAAATCCTTACCAAGGAATTCAAATAGGAGTTGACCCTCAAGGTAAACCTAACTTGGTTGAAGAGGGTGAGATTGTATTTGATGATTATGTATTCTCTGATAGGATGGAGATACCTGATGATATAAGAAAGGAATACAAGTTAAGAGGTAAAACTTTTGCTAAGGCTGCTAAATCTGCACAAAGGGAAAGTGAAGAAAGACCTAATGACCCTCTAAGTAAGGCTGGATTACAAGCTGCTATGGAAAGAATAGCTGCTGCCCAAGAAGAAGCAAGGGAGAGAAAAGAAGCATACAGAGAAGGAAATGAATATCCAAGTATGTTTGCTTATGGTGGTGATACTGATTCTTATGGCTTGGCTCTTGAAAATCCAATGACTGTTGAAGAGCTTGAAGCTATGATGAATGGAGAGGCTCCAGAAGGTAATACAGATAATGGTGGGGGTAGTAGGAAGAGACAAACTTGGACAAGATATGCACCAATCATAGGTTCAGGTCTGGCAAGTTTAAGTGATTTATTCAGTAAGCCAGATTATGATAGTGCTGATTTAATCAGTGGAGTAGATTTAGGTGCTGAAACAGCAGGTTATGCTCCTATTGGAAACTATCTTGCATATAAGCCTTTAGACAGGGATTTCTATATCAACAAGATGAATCAACAGGCTGCTGCTACAAGAAGAGGATTAATGAATACCTCAGGTGGTAACAGGCTTAATGCTCAGGCTGGAATACTTGCTGCTGATTATAACTATGGTCAGAATATGGGTAATTTAGCAAGACAAGCAGAAGAATATAACCAACAGTTGAGAGAAAGAGTTGAAGCATTTAATAGAGGTACTAACATGTTCAATACTGAAACTGGACTTAAGGCTTCAATGTTTAATGCAGAATCTAAGAACTCAGCTAAGAGAACAAGATTAGGGCAGGCTACAACTGCTGCTCAAATGAGACAGGCTATTAAAGACCAAGATACTGCAAGAAGGAGTTCTAATATAACTAACTTCTTACAAGGATTAGGTGATATGGGATGGGAAAATGAGCAAGCTAATTGGCTTGATACATTAGCTAAATCAGGTGTTCTAAAGATGAATACTAAAGGAGAATACACTGGAGGAACTAAGAAAGCTAAAGGTGGTAAAGTAAGAACTAAAAAGAAGAAAGGATTGACTTATGGCTAATTTCAGTTTTGTAAGTGGTGCTAAGTTCAGACCATTCTCTTATCAGGAAATGCTTCAACCATTGGCAGCATACACTCAAGAATACAATACTATTCAAGAGGGTATGGGTGAATTAGGAACTAAAGCAGATGTCTTTGATAAGATGGCTAATGAACAGACAGACCCACTGGCTTATGCAATGTATAAACAATATTCTAATGACTTGGCTGCACAAGCTGAGTCATTAGCTAAACAAGGACTCACTCCTGCAAGTAGACAAGGATTGATTGATATGAAGAGAAGATATTCCTCTGAAATTGTTCCTATAGAACAAGCATATAAGAGGAGACAAGAGTTAATAGATGAACAAAGGAAATTACAGGCTCAGGATAGTACACTATTATTTGACAGACCTGCTTCAACACTTTCCTTAGATGAACTTATATCTAACCCAGCTCTATCACCACAATCCTATTCTGGAGCACTTTTAGCAAAACAAGTAGGTACTGCTGCACAGAATTTAGCTAAGGAAGTAAGAGAGAACCCAAGAAAGTGGAGAACAATCTTAGGTAATCAATACTACGAAACTATAATGCAGAAGGGATTCAGACCTGAGGAGATTATGCAGGCTGTACAAAATAATCCTGAGGCTTCTCCTATATTACAAGGCATAGTTGAAGATGCAGTAGGAAGCTCTGGTATCAAGAATTGGAATGATGAAAATATCCTCAACAGAGCTTATGATTATGCAAGACAAGGTTTATGGAATGCAGTAGGTGAAACTCAATATCAAACTCTTTCTAACAAGGCTTATGACTATGAAATGCAAGAAAGGATAGCTAAACTCAAGAAAGGTAAGACAGAAGGAACTCCTTCACCAACATGGAGGTCAGTACCTAAAACTAAAGTTGATGGGGACAAGAAAACTACTGAGCTTAATAAGGACCTTGAGTTCATACAACAATTAAGAGCTAATCCTTCAATGGTTAAGGAAGTGGCTATAAGAAGAGTTGGTGTTCATGACCCTGACAGATTATTAGGTACAAGAGGTAATCTTCAATACAGAAGTTATAAGGATGAAGAATACAAACCTCATGCTGAAAGACTTCAACAGATAATCAAGAAGTATGGTATGGAGGATGGTAATATGGACAAACTTGAACAGAAGTTACAAACTGATATTAGGAGTAGTGCTGTAAGAAGTTTTGTATATAAACCTAATATAACTCAGAGTGATTTAATCTCTCAAGTTATAAAGGAGAATGCAAGAACCTTAGGTGCAGCTACAGAGTCAACTGGTCTTTATGAACTTGATAAAAATAGGAAGGGAGACCCTATTAAATTAAAGAATATCTCAGATTACTTTACTGGTGACAATGATATAAGCTATGACCCAGAGGTAGGACTTATAATCAATGCTACTAAAGATGGTAAGACTAAATCAGCAGTTATTGACCCTGAATTAATTGATAATGAAGAGAGATATGTTGCTGATGCAATGCACAATATCAATACATACCTTGAGTATGGTTATGATGTAGAAGCTCAAAAGGAAATTGAGAGTATGATGAATTATATCTATGGCAAGTTCAATACTCTTGCTAAGAGACAAAGTAATACAGATTCTAAATTAGAGTAGAAGAATATGGCAAATAATCAACAAATCCAAGACCCATCTACACAAGGAGTAGGTGGGTTAAGGGGTATTAAAAGTTTGGATGCACTAAAGCAAGAAGGGCTTATAAGAAACACTCCAAGGATTAATAGTGTGGAGGATTATAAGCAAGTAGCTGCAAGAGCACAGAAAAAGGCTACACCTCAAGAGGTAGGTTTTGTTGGAGTCAATGATAGTATGTTTGATGAAAACATCACATCTATGACCCAACTTGATAACTTGGCTAATACAAGAGGAGAAATACAGCCTTGGTATGCTCAAATAGGAGCTGGCTTGGCTAAGGGAGCTGTTCTTGCAGGTACTACCTTTGCTGATGGTATCATTGGTACTATAGTAGGTTTAGGTAATGCAGCAGCCACAGGAACATTTTCAGGCTTCTGGGATAATCCTTTCTCAAATGCAATGCAGCAAGTTAATGAATGGTCAGAATCAGTTCTGCCTAATTATTATACTGATGCAGAGAAGAATGACCCTTGGTATGAGAACATATTTTCAGCTAACTTCATTGGAGATAAATTCCTTAAGAACTTAGGTTTTGCTGTTGGTGCTGCTTATTCTGGTAAGATTAGTGCTGGTGCAACCTCAAGATTACTTGGTCTTAATAAAGCAAGACAGGCATTCAAAGGTGCAGTTACAGCAAGTGGTGAAGCTCTTAACCCTAATGCAGCTTTACAGGCTTATAGAGAGGGAGATTTATTCCTTGATGGTGTAAGACTTACTGATGAATTGGCAAGGGATGCTAAGAAACTTAAGATGGCTGAACCTACTCTTAAACTTACTGGTGCTTTCTCAGGTGCATTAGGTGAAGCAAGAATTGAAGCTATAAATAATAGCAAGGATTGGTTTGAGCTTCACAAGCAACAACTTGATGATGCACAGGCTAAAGTGGCAGCACAAGAGCAGGAAGCTATGCTCAAAGAGTTTCCTCAGTTTGCACAGTATCAGATTTCTCCTGATGGAAACTCTTTTGAGCAAGTTCTCACTCCAGAAGGACAAGCTATGTTGCAGGCAAGAGTAGATGCTAAGTTTGATTACAATGGTGGGCTACAGAAACTATCAGAAGATAGGGCTAAGATGGGTAATATAGACTTTGCTCTGAATATTCCACTACTTACTGTATCAGATGCTTGGCAGTTTGGTAAATTCTATGCAGGTGGATATAATACAGCTAAGAAAGGCAGTCAGATACTAAGAACAGTTGCAGAGGATGGTACTGTAAGTTACAGTGCAGCCAAGCCTTCTGTACTTAGAAATGCTTTGAAGATTGCAAGTAAGGGTGTTGCAGAAGGTCCTTATGAAGAAATGGGACAGGCTGTAGCTGGTAAAGTTGCAGGCTATAAATATGCTTCTGAACTTAATGACTTCTATGGAGCCAAGATAGACCCAGAAGCAGAGAGTGAAACTATTGACTGGTTGCAGGCTACTGCAAAAGCTATTGGGCAGACTTATGGTACTGTTGAAGGATGGGAAGAAGGTTTCATTGGAGGTTTAACTGGTTTAGTTGGTATTCCTGGATTTAGAAGTGTAAAGAACAGTGAAGGTGGTTTCCAATCTCCAGTGTATCTGCAAGGAGGTATTAAGGAAGATATTCAAGAGATAAGAGAAAGGAATGAAAAAGATGATGCTATTGTAACTCAACTGAATAATAGAGTACAATCACCAGAGTTCCTTAACTACTATCAATCAGCTATCAGACATAATACTTACCAGAGACAGATGGATGAAGCTGCTGACAATAATGATAACTTTGAATTTAAGAATGCTGAACACAATCAGCTTATTAGTGATGTTATCATGTTTGATAAAGCAGGAAGAATCAATGACTTATATGATATAATTGAGGAAGCTGGTAATGTTAGGGAAGAAGATGTTGAACAAATAAGACAGCTTACTACCAATCAAGAAACTGGTACATCAGTATATGATAATATGACTGATGCAGAAGTAATTGAGCAGATTCAAAAGCAGACTCAAGAGACTAAGGAAGCTGTAGATAACTATAGAAAGATTAGTCAGGACTTACAGGTTAAGATTGGTGATTACTTTGATGAAGATGGTCTTGAAGAGATGACTTATTACTTCTCAAATATTGACAATCTTGAGAATAGATTTAAGAATGTATTTGAAGAAGTACAAGAATCTTTAAATACTATAGCTGCTGATATTGAAAGGGATATATATTATAATGCCCCTGAATCAACAAAGGAAGCAGAAAGAAGAGATGCAGAAGCAATAAGAATGCTTACTAATTTAAGCCCATCTCAGTTAACAGCAATTCTTAATGATAAGGAAAATTCTCAATTTGTTGATGCCTTAGATAAAGCATCAAAAGGTATTTCTGAAAGGTTCCCTATATTAAGTTCTAAGGGTATAACTCAAGAACTTGATGATTTGAAAAGAATGATTGAGAGAAGAAATGATTTCATTGACAAATATGATACTTATCTTAGAAATCCTCAAGCTCTTGCACAAAAACAAGAGAGACAAAGAGAGAATATCATAAGTGAGAATGAAAAGCAGGAAGTAGCCAAGACTAAGGATGCAGCTTTAGCTGCTACAGACCTTAATGAATTCAGGGAAGCATTGAATAATGAGCCTGATACAGCCAAGAGACAAAAGATTCTTGATGAACTTGAGAATGAAGGAAACAAGATGGCTAAGGACTATAAGGAAGTTCAAATGTATAATAGTGAGGTAAGTAAGGCAATAGATAGTAACCAATCTATCTCTCCTGAGGCTAAAGCTAATGCACAAGAACTTCTTAGGGCACAGCATGAAAATGCTAATAACCTTGAAGAAATGGCTAATCCTAACTCAGTATTCATTAATAATCCAGAAACTCTGTATGATGAAAATCTTCCAGATGATGTGAATATGATGAATTTTGCTGAGGCTCAATATGGTCTTCTGTCTGCAATGAGTGCAGTAAATAATGACCAAAGGTTTAAAGCAAGATTCCCTGCTGAATACTTGAAACCAGTTGATAGAACAGAAGGAACTAAAGGAACAACTGAGAAAGATGTAACTGGAGATAGTGGTACTCCTACTGTACCTCCGGTTAATAGTGGACCAGTTAATACTTATGAACCTCCTGTAGGTAATATTACTCCTCAAATGGTAGCAGAGGAAAATAAGAAAGCCAATGAAAATGCTCCTACTCCTCAATCTTTAGACAGTAGTCAGAAAAGTAAGAGACAATATTACAGACCTACTATACCTGAACTGCATATCAATGCAAGTAAGGATGGAGATTTCAGACCTTTCAATGTAGTAGTTGCAGAGAAAGAGAACTTGAACTTTGATGAACTTTATAACTATCTTAGAGATAATAGAGCTTTCAGTTATGTAAATGAAGGTAATCTAAAGGCAGGTGATGAACTTGGCTTCATGATTGACCCTGAATTTAATGACCATACAATCTTTATTGTAGATAAGAGGAATAACCAGATAGTTGGTTCCTTGGATGAAAGTCAGTATGTAGTTGATAGGTATGAAGGATTGTCAGGTCTTATTGAAAGAGTGAAAACTGAGTTCAATCAGACTGGAAAGGATAAGAAGTTTATAGCTACTCCTACTACAAGAGTATCTCAGGTGATGGTTGGTAGAATACCTTATAGTACAGAAGAAAGAAACATTGGAGATATTCCCAATGTATCTAAGGAATCCATCTTTGGTATTGTAAAGAATGGTATCCTATCTACTAATGGTAGAATCAGTGATGATTTAATCATCAAGCCAATGGATATGAGCCAAAAGGAAGGTAGAATGTACATACTGATTCCTAATGCTGCTGGTAAATATAGTCCTGCTGCTGTAAGGGTTAAGCACTTCAATGAAAGTGAATATAATCCAGAAGATGTTACTATCAACTCCACTCCTTTGTATAAGAATATAAGGAAGTCTATTGATGCTTTAGCTAATGCTTTTACAGAGGAAGATGTTAGTAATGCAGTAAAAGACTTGGCAAGAAGCCTATACATTGGTGATGTTCATATTGACTTTGTTCAAGGTAAGAATGGTAATGGTATCAGGTTTACTAAGGTTCAGAGAGATGCCAATAAGAATGAAATCTATGATGAAGTAGATGGTAAGAGAGTCAGAAGAGAAGATGCAAGAACTGTATTCTTAACTGAAAGATGGGACCCTAATGTTCTCTATGAATTAGGTGGAGAGAGTGTTAAAACTCAACCTGATACAAGAGATTCAGCAGAAGTAGCCAGTGAAATACAAAACATTTTAATGGCATTCAATCTTCCATTACAGGTCAATCTTGGTATGCTTAATAAGGGAGGATACAATAACATGTTACTCTCTTCTGGAGTAATGACATCCAATATAGTAGATGCCAGTGTAAAGAGTAGTTGGTTTACAACTGATTATTTTGATATACAAGGCAACTTACAGCAAGCTCTAAATCCTGCATCAGTCAAGCCTGAGGAAGGTAGAAAGATACAAACCCCTGTAGGAGGTACAGAGGGAGCTATTGCAGGAACTACAGTTTCATTTGATAATACTACATACCATGTAGATTTGACTTCAAATACTGTAAGGGATAATAATGGTAGAACTCTTAACTCTTTCCCAGAGTCTATCCTTGATATGGCTTATATACAAGAAAACTATGGAGATGCTCAGAATGGTTCTATGATGATAGGGGGTATCACCCTTCTTCCTAATGGTAAGGTTCTGAACAGAAATACAGGTCAGTATGTAACTGGTGCTGCATCAGATAAATTCAAACAGAAATTAGCTGATAGAAAAAAGACTGTAGCTGACTCTAAGAAAGTTATAGACCAGATTGCAGAGAACCAGTCTAAGGTTGATAAGACAAGAACTGATGGAGAATTCTATTATATTCTTGAAGATGATGGTGAGTACCATGAATATAAGAGGGTACATTCAGTATTAGGAAGTAATTGGGTTGAGTCTCCTAAACAGACTAAAGCTCTACAGGATTTAAGAGTCAATCTCTCAAAGAATGCAGATAATATAACACAATTCAATAACTATCTTAGGAACTTAAGTAACCATTATGGTGTTGACCTTTCAGCATTTGAGGGTAAGATTGATGCAAGAAGCAGAGATACTATTGTGAATATAGTAAGAGACAAGATGTCAGGAACTAATTCACAGAGAGCATTAGAAGCAGGCACTTCTGTAGATAGTATAATCAGAAACTTCTTCACATCAAATGAAATGCCAGTTAAACCAAGTAATATGTCTGAACAGGCATTTAATGACTTGGTTACTTCTCTTACTGAAATTAAGAGCAATATTGAAGCAAGGGGTGAAACATTCCTTACTAATAATATAGTGCTCTTCAATAAGTTTGAGAATGGAAACAGAGTGGCTGGTGAAGTAGATATTCTCTCTGTAGATGCTAATGGAAACTTCAAGATATATGATGTTAAGACAAGTAGATATAGCTTCTATGACTTTATTGATAGGAATGGTAGAAAGGTTAATTATTTCAAGAATAAATCTAATACCCAAACAATGAGTCAGGAGCAATATTATACTAAACAACTGAGTGCTTACAAGAACTTGTTTGAGTCTCAATATCATACTCCTATCACTACTTTAGCTATATTACCTTTTGTACTTGAATACAACAAGGATAATGTCAGTAGAGTAACTAAGGAGAAAGGTATTCTATTAAACTATGATTCATCTGTAAATATTCCTTTAGTTGGTGCAGTAGCTACTCCAGAAGTGAATAATACTAATAGCTCTTTACCTATCTTCAATAGTACACTTGAAACACAGAGTCCTATAAATGATGTATTACCTGAATTTACATTAGCTGATAGTAAGGTAGGTTACTTCTTAAGAGATGGTAAGTTGCATACAGGTTATTTAAGTCCTATTGGAAAAGTGAATGGAGTTGAGGTATATATGACCAAGGTTCCTAATATCACTAAAGGCTTTGGAGACCAACCTGCACATGTTGCATCTAATGATTTCTTGGCAGTATTTCCTAATGGGGTTACATTCCCAATGGTGAAAGGAGCTAATACTTCATATAGTGAGAGTGAGGCTAAAGCCAGTATAAAGAAAGCTCTTGAGGGTAATCCTAAGAGAGTTATAGATATGTCTCAAGAAAAGACCATTATCTATAATCCTTCCACTGAACCAGTCAAGATTGAGAAGCCTGTTATTCCTGCCACTATTAACCAAGCCACTACAAGTGGTGCTCAGGCTACAGTAGCTAAAGAGCAGGCTATTAATCAGGTTGATGAAGAATTTGAAGATGTGTTTGAGTTAAGACAAGTTGATGATTTATCAAGACCTATATGGGATAAAGATAAGGAGTTAGCTTGGTTAAACAAGGTTCTACCTCAACTAAGTGAGAGTGAGAGAGTAGTAGTTACTAATGGTCTTATCAAAGTAGCAAAGACTGGTGCATTAGCATGGGGTCAATTTAGTGATGGTATTATTACTTTAAGTGATATAGCTGCCGAAGGGACTACATATCATGAAGCATTTCATGCAGTATTCCATTTACTCACAGAGCCTGAATTAAGAGAAGAATTACTTAAAGAAGCCAAGAGAACTTATGGTGAATTGAGCAACTCAGAACTTGAAGAAAGAATGGCAGAAGGTTTCAGAGAGTATGTAATGACCAAAGATACTCAATCTTTAGGTACTAAGATAATCAATTTCTTCAAGGAATTGTTTGCTAAGATAACTAATTGGAACCAGTTAAGACCTTCTCTGACTGAATATTACAGGAATATCAATGAGGGTAATTATTCTAATTCTACTTATAAGGTTCCAGCACTCAATAATAGTAGAGCTGAATCTTTAGAGTTTACAGGATTAGAAACTGAAACAAGAGAAGCACTTGAAAAGAAAGGATGGACAGAAGAAATGTGGAATCAAATTTCCCAAGAGGAAAGAGAGCAAGCTATCAGATGTTCATAACCAAGCATTAGGCTGAAATTTTTTATTAGGGTGTAAATAAAAAGGGAGAGTATAATTACTCTCCCTTACTTGTTTTAAGACTATTGCTTAAAGAATGGTATTTGGTCTTCAATATAAACTCCTCTTAGTATTGTATTATACATAGGAGCAAGTGGAGACTTAAGTAAACTCTGTTGAGCCTTAGACTTATCTTTATAAGGTCCAGATTTAAGTATTGCATCTTCTCCATTGAATGTTTCATAGTTCATTGGATTCATCAGATTGATTAGATTAAGAGTCTTTTCTACTGTATTTACACCAGCAGCAGGAGACTTTAATATCCTCAAACCTTCACCAACCATTTCTGGAGTAGGAGTAAGAGCACCTAATTCAGTGTATAATCTTCTCAACTGATACTCTACCATCTTAACTAACCAAGGTCTATCCCTATCATCACTCCACTCTATCAATCCAATAGCTGCTGCTACTGCAAGGAAGTGAGCTACCTCAGTCAATGCTCTCTTGACATTTGCTTGCTCAGTAGGAGTCATTTCATTCCACTTACTTGCAATATCAAACTGAGCTTTTCTAAGGTCTTGGAATAAGGCATTCATGAATCTTCCAGTAGTAAGATAATAACCTTCTGTCCATGCTTCAAGGTCATAGTTATATGTAGCTGATTTGAATCTTCTATTCAATGATGGTTTAATCCATTTCCTGAACATTATACCCAATCTACCAATAGCTAACCTTTGTACTGCACTTCTATCAGCTTTATTGTAAATACCGTGCATTCTTTGATTAATAGCTGCACTCTTTCTACTGAACTTGATTATATCTTCTTGTGTGAAAGCTGAACCATCAGCCTTGGTATAACCTTGTTTTAGTTGTAGTTTAGCACCTAACTTCTTATTACTACTATCCAGTGGTACAACCTCAAAAGAATCCCACAGGCTTACTATCTTACCATTAGGAGCTTTCATTTTATAAGCATCAGCAAGTGCTAATGAAGTTCTATTCTGCATCCAGTGTTCACCAGCATTATTCATAAAGAAGAGTGCTGATGTTCCAAACATTCTACTGAACCAAGTCTTCCTATCAAAGTTGACTTCTCTTGTATCCTGTTCATACTCCTGCATTACATTGAATAGTTCATCCCATAAAGCTAACTTATTAGTCTTTACTCTATCACCTAACTGAGCTAAGAATGATGGAAGTTCCTTACCATAGTTTCTATCAGCCTTTAGGGTGTTCTTTTCATTGAAGAACTCTCCAGACATAGATTCAATTCTCATCATCACCTTACCAGTAGCCACATTGGAAACACCAGATAACACATTTAAAGCAAGATTATTCATTGAGGTCATTCTATTAATAAAGTTAGCAACCTTACCCTTATCAATATTAGTCTTACCAAATGTACCTTCATCTGCCATATATCTACCATATACCTGCATTTCAAAGAAGTCATTTAGTCTTTCCATAAACCTTGACTTATCTCCTGTCTTGGTTAATTTACTCTCAACCTTTCTACCTACTGCCTTAAATTTCTCAACCATTGGTTTACCACCAGAAGTTTGAGTAACCTGTCTTCCTCTCAACATATCTCTACCTACCTCAAGAACATCAATGACTTTATTCATTTCATCAAAGTCATTTGCCATAGCTGCATAAGCTGTAAGAGTACCTACTATATCAGTAGATAAGTCATTAGCACTTTCTCCCTTCTTGAGCTTAGTAAAGTAGATAGGTAACATTTGTACCTCTCTATCTTCAAAGTCTTTTACAGTTGCCTTGTCTCCAAAGTCTGTATCATCAGTTCTCCTAATGAAATTATCTTTGATACTTTCCCAAACTTGTTGAGCACCTGATTTTACACTCTCAGAGCTTTTAACCCTCTCAACCAAATCTTTCCTAATCTTCACAGCACTATTCAGCTTTGTGTACTTATCAGGAAGTAGAGCATCAAGTTTAGCCTTAATATCCATTACAGTAGTATAATATTCTCTCTGGGCTTTATTAAGCCTTCTGAACTCCATACTTTCATAAATGGATTTCTTAGGTTGTCTGACACCATCTACAGTCTCCATATTGGCATTAAACCAGTTCTGTCTCTCTTCATTGTACTTATCAGCATTTTCTCCCACAGGATTTCTGCCATACTTTTCATTGAGACTTTGGAACATAGTCCTCATTCTTTCTCTGAATAGAGCATGATTAATCTCACTTATGTAGTTACCACTCAGATTACCTTTACTATCTCTCTCAAACATCCATTCAGTGTCTTTCACACCAGCCTGTTCAAGTTTAATAGTGGCAGCTTGTAGTTCTTTCTGAATATCAATAGTTTTCAATCTGGCTTGTTCCTTGCTCTTTTTAACAGCTTGGTCCATAATTTTCAACATATAATCAGAAGAATCAGCCATACTATCCAGCCATCTGTCAAAGAATGATATATCTTCATCAGCTACTTTAATCAACTCCTCAGCATTAAGAGTCTTTCCCTTGTACTTTCCAAAAGGAACCACAAGGTTATCTCCTACAAAGGGCTTGATAAAATCAACAAACAAAGGCATAGAGATTGTATTATAATCTACTGCAAGGTCATTAAGCATTGTAGTAACATTATCCAATGCAACTCTTACCCTTTGACCATATCTATTGTCTGTGGATTTCTCTTCCTCTCTGAGAGCCTCTCTTACAGAATCAGCTATCCTTTTATAGCTATACATATAGTTTCTGATGTCTCTGAGTACTCCAGCCCTTTCATTAAGATTGGTTGCAGGAGTATTTCTTAATACCTCAAGCCTACTACTTACTTTCCTTAGTTCTTCAAGGGCATTATCAAGGAACATATAGATACCTTCAATCTCACTATTATCAGCTAATTCAAGCTCTAACCTGTCTATTAACAGCCTTTGATTGGCACTAAATTGACTGTTAGGATTTCTCTTTTCATAAATCTTAAGTCTCTTTAACTCATTGTCTATAATCTTCTGTAACAGAACCTTATCTCTATCTACTCTCTCAGCAGTAGAATAGAAAGCCTCAGAAGTGGCTATATTCTCAACATTGATAGCTTCATCCATCTGTCCAGTGAGAATATCACCAGCCAGCTTACTAAAGCTGCTTTCTGCTTCAAGTATTGCTTTTTGTAACTGTGAAGCCCCTAATCCTCTAAAGAAATTTTTTACAGCATTGATAAACCTCTCCAGAAGGGATTTATAAGATGAAGAAGGAACAGGTTCAGACTGTAATAAGTGCTTGGCAAGTAACTTACCAGCAGCTTCTCTGGCTAACTTTGATTCATCACCCTTATATAAGGTATCATAAGTAGCATAATCATCACCCAATATTTTACCTACTAAGCTATTATTAGCCAAGTGATTAACTAATCTGTTAATAAGAGGATTATCACCCATTGCCTCAATAGCAAAGTGAGCAAACTCCTCAGGTAATGCCCTTTCACCTTTAATACCATCAGCAAGTCTAATCAATTCAATTATACCTGTTGCAGCATCTTTGGCTTGACTAAAGTCAGTTACACCAGCTACTCCTCTTCTCTGTTCCAAGTCTGTAAGAGCACCTATTCCAATACCATTAGCAGCTAATATTTCCCTTAATCTATTGTTTAAGTTTTCATTATACTGCATATTATTAGCTTCGATGCTATTCATCTTGTTTCTTACTCTGACAAAAGGACTGATGTAAACCCTATTACTTTCATTATCCCATACCTTCTCAACACTGGCTACATAGTCTTCTCTAAACTCTGATTGAGTATTGAATTGAATAGCCTTTTGGACTAACATTCTATAGTTCACATCATTGTTCAGATAAAGTTTAGTTCTGCCTGTCTTATGATAATGACCAATCTCTTCATTAAGATTTCTTAGAATCTTCTGTTCACCAATAACATTCTTTAGATTAGTTTTCTTCAAGAGACTACTAAGAGTAGGTTCACCATTTTCATCCATTTGTAGTTTTGGATTCCAATTAGTAATAAAGTCACTACTTTTTGTAATGAGGTATATTCTTGTTGCCTCCTGTCTATTAGGGGCATAAGCCAGCAGGTCTTTAAATAACCTGCTGCTTACTACCTCATTTTTACTGTTCCTCACTTGAGGAATTATTGCACATTTCTTAGCCATATCTATAATTCATATAATGTATTTGCACCACAGATTTTATCATTGTTTGCATCCTCATACTCAGTATTAGGACTGATAGAATTAATATCATCTGCTTTACCTTCATTCACTTCAAGGGGAGCACCATACACCTGACTGAAAGCCTCACTTGCAATATCCTGAGCCAGACTTGAGAAATCATAGTCAAGATATTCTGGCATGTTGTCATAATCAATATTAGAATCTTCATTAAAGGCTGTAATATCCTCCCTTGAATAAGGAGTATAGTCTCTATCATTCTTATCAATTACTGACTTCATTTCAGTAACATCTTTGCCATATTCATACTCAATGAAACTGTTCTTGAATCCAAGTGGGTCTATTCTTTCATACACAGCTACATTAGGTTGTACATTATCAGCCTGTGTAAGCCTGTAATATATTGTACCTCCCTTGTATCTTCTTGCTATGTAATCAAAGAATTCATAGGTTGTTTCCTCTCCTATTCCCTCTCTCTTCCTTATTATCTTCTTATCACCACTGTTTGATTCAGTATCAATAGTTATTTTAACCATTGGTAAAGCATCACCTTCTTCATTAGTGAAAGAAGTGGAAGCCTCTGTAGGAACCTCAGGAACCAACTGTCTGTTATCCAAGTGATTGTAGATATACTGGTCAATGAATTGACTGTAATCATCTTCACTTTCCAACAATCCTCTTAGTGTATCAATATACTCTGGAATAGATTGTCTGATAGCAGTTGGTGCCAAATGAATGAAAGTAGAAGGTCCAAATGCAAACCCATTTCTGTAATAACTGTATCTGAATAAATTAAGAGCTAAAGCCTGAGCTTCTGGACCCATATACAATAATGATTGCCAGTCTCTCATATATCTTTCTCTAAGAGTAGGACTTAACTGACCAACATTCTTAAATACTACTGTATCTACAGGATTGTTTTGGTTAGCTCTTATTACTCTTAGTCTCTTAACAAATTCAAGTTCAGCTATTTCAGGATTCTCACTCAATGTTCTGTTGAAATAATCAGGGAAGTTATTAATAAAATCCCTTCTCTTATCAGCAGAAGTTGTAACCTTATCATCTGCTCTGAGGTTAGCTTCTTGCCCAAAGAATGATGTCTTTGACATAATATAAGCTAACAAATCATTGTAGATATTATTGAGTGTCTTTGCATTTAACTTACCTGTCTTAGTGTATTGTCTTAAGCCTCTTAATCCTTCTTTACCATCAATTACTTCTCTGAAAGAGTCAGTGAATTGAGGGAAGTATCTACTGAACATTTCCTGTGTCTGGTTAATACCAAGACTAAAGAATGCCTGTAAATAAGGAAGTGGAGACTCAAGTAGTCTCTCCCTTATCTGGTCAATAGACATACCATCCAAACTAAATGGCATGATAACATCTGCACCAGTTAAAGGAGAATTTTCATTTAACACTACATTAGTCAGGAAGTCATCAACCTTCTGTATCTTAATCTGTGTATCTGCAATAGTAGGACCTGCTGCACCACCTTGAGTATCTGCTCTTGTAGCTTGAACCAACTGTCCTAAGGCATCTGCTGTGTTCATTATTCTCTTAAATAAGAATCCAGCAGCCACTTGCTTCTTATAGAACTCAACCTTTCTGTAGTCAGCAGTCTGATTTCTATCACTTAATTCTTCTACTTCCTTCTGGAGAATAATGGCATCAGCCAAATCATCTGCCATAAATTTATTGGACTTGTAGTTATCATAAGTGACTTCTTCCATCATTGCAGCCCTCTTCTTGTAGTTTTCAATAACTTCATCAATGATTGTGTCCTTTCCTTTACCCTCTCTACTTTCTCTGAAATAGGTATTGGTAATATCCATTACAATTGGTTGTGACATAATCAAACCAATCTCAATAGGATTGTAACCAAGCCTGCTTAAAAGCATTGAGGCATCAGCAGTAAAGGTATTCTGATTCAATGAAGCAAGCACAGGGTCTTTCACATTATCCACAGATGCAGCAAGGAAACCTGCATTATTCCTTGAGATATACTCCTTATTGTCATTCATCAGACCATGAAGAGAAGTAAGTCTCTTACCATTAAGTAAGAAAGAACCATTCTCAGTATCAAGACCTAATTCAGTATGTTGCATCAAAGCATGGTTTGCATTATGGTTGGCATAAATACCAATCAATGCTGCACCAGTCATATTCTGCTGATGAAGTTGAACCTGAGTTCTTGGGTTAAGAGGGTCAAGTTTCTTCTTGAACTTCTTTGCCAACTTATCAAGTTCTTCCAAATCCATACTACTTAACTTGCTAAGAGTACTTTGATTCTCAGGGATATTCAGTTCCTTTCTCAGTTCAGATTCTCTACTTGATTGAAGGATATTAATCATTCTTGCAGACTTCTTCTGATAATCAAAACCACCTGGGTTAAGTATCTTTGAAGCAGTATCAGCATTAGTGAGAACACCCCACATCATATCAATCAATAGATTGTTTCTGGCTTCAAGACTATTCTCTTGTGGAGACTTGCTGAAATCATATTCAATCTTCTCAATCTTATCTTCCTGAGCTACTCTATACTTCTCTCTGTTAGCTTTATATGTCTTCCAGAGATTGTATTCCTGACTGTCCTTAGGAGCTTTCCTACCTTCATCTATAGCCCTGTTTACACTCTGCCTATATTCTTTCAACACTTCTGGAGATACAGCTTTTCCTTGTGTCAATTGAGCAACCAAATCATCAACAAACTGTCTTCTGTTATATTTAGGAGTTATCTTGAACTCAGGCAACATGATATACAATTTATCCACATCAAAGTCAGAACCACTAAGAGTAGTGATTTCTGCTGGTAACATGATTGCAGAACCATTTTGTTGAGGCAAGAAGCCTTTAATATAAAGAGGAGCCATTGAGTATTTGTCCTCAGTTGGAACTCTATAACCAATCAACTTTCTCAAGCTGTCTGGCAACTTATTTACATCCAGTTCATGAGTACCTGCCTTCATAAGAGGTTCATAGAACTTCCTACTATAAGCTGGCATATAAACCTCGAGATATTTAATTCTCTTGTTTTCTCCTTCACCTTCAAAAACAATCTTTAATTCATCAGTAAGACCATAGTCAGAGACTTGAATAAGTGCTCCTCCTCTAATCTTCTGCTTTGTAATCCTACTCTTGATAATACTATTGAGTAAAGTCTGGACTCTTTGAGATTGAACAGGGTCAAATAATGGAATGTTGAATTGTCCCTTTTCATTAAGGGTACAAGCTCTAATCATATCAATTCCATATCTTTGATTACCTCTCAATTCTTCAAGAAGAATCTTCTCAACCTGTTTGGCATCCTTGAAGATTTCATTTACATCAGCAAAAGCCTGAATAATATTCTCAGTGTTAATGGCATTATATAAGTCTAACCATTCCTGTTTAGTCATTTTCTTGCCATTTACATCAATTATAGTATCTGGGCTAATATCTGCTGTAATCAACTTTCTAATCTGAGTACCAACTAATTGAACTGCATCAATAGCATGTTCTGGAGTTGCAGTCTGAATACCATAGTCTTCATAACTTACTTTGTGAACCACATTAGGGTTCTCAACTCCATCCTGAGTAGTGGCATTCTTAAGAACAGCTTTGACATCTTCCTTAGTATTGACATTATTCAAATTAATCACACCTTGTTTTCCAACCTTAGTAGTTGATTCAAATTGAACTACATCAATACCATTCTCTTCCATGAACTCATTGATAGCTACAAGTTTACCTGATTTACCAAGTGGACCTGCAACTAAATGGTGCATAGCCATAAGAAGGAACTCAGAGTTCTTATGCTGAACTGGTGTCTTAATGCCTGTATGACCTTGTATTCCACTCATATTATTCACCTGAGTGTACACATAAGGTTTCTTAGTCTGCCAGATAATATTGAAATCAGCCATATCCCACTTGCCATTTTGGAAGTTATCAAAGGCTCTCTGCATATCATCTGTCCACTGACCAGACATATCAAGAACAGCTCTGTAAGAACTTAATGACCTATATGCCTGAGCATCTGCTACATTTACTTCTTTGAACTTATAGACAATCAAATCTCTATCTCTCTTAGACATCTCACCTTTCTTGACTCTTTCATCAAGCACAGTTTTAATATCTTCAAGAGCAGCAGATACAATCTCATCATCCTTCAAGTAAATAGTTCTCTCTTCCTTTCTACCATACTTGGAGTTGGTATTAAGTCTGAGAGCAGGAGCATGAACTTCCTTATATCTCTTCTGAAAGTCCTCTATGTTCTTATAGAAAGCAAGGTCAGTTGTAGTAAGTTCAATGATTTGTGATGTAGCAAATTTACTATTCCAGAAATACTCTCTCAACTTAGCTTTGGCATTATTTCTAATAACCAAGTTTCTGTTGATACTATCCATTTCCTTAGCAGTAATTTCACCTCTCACCATCTTTTCCCTCAACAAGTCCTTAATACTTTCAAAGAGAGTAGTTGCTCTTCTATCATCTACTGGATTATTATTGTTGTAATCCCTTAAAAGAATATCCATTTCTGTAGTCCACATTCCTTCAAGAGCCTTCTTAGCATTGTTCAAAGAAGTTGCTGTATTCCTATTGTAGGAACTTTGACCAGTATTTACACCAATTACTCCAAGATATTTGTACTTACCATTGGGAAGTTCTTCAAGTAATCCAGCCTTAGCCCATTCTCTATAAGTCTCTTCAAATTCATTGTCAAGAGCCTCTCTTACTGACTCTCTGATGAACTCTCTTAATTCAGCACCAGTTCCTTCAATTTGAATTCTCTGGAACCTGTCAAGGAAAGTCTCACCATTGTCATATCTTACATCATTCAGAGCTGTAAGGAACTTAAATTCAGCACCACCAATACTTTTGATATTGCCTTCTTTATCCCTTACTATATCATAGTTTGCAATAGGAGCAATGTTGGGATTACCCTTCTGATATTCTTCATCCCTTTGATTTACAAGAGCTATTCTATCTACCTCTTGATTAATCAAATCAACAAATCTATCAAGGATAATATCATCATACTTCATATACTCACCATCTTCTCCAATGATGCTATGATTGTCATACTTTCTGAATCTAATGAACTCAGCAGAAGGACTATCTGAGAGAATGGGCACATGATAATTAGCCCACTGAATATCAGATTTACTGTTGTCAGGGTCTCCAAAGTATTCTGTCAGTAATACTAAGGTGTAATCCAAATCATCCCAGTTCTGATATGCAACCTTATCTGAGTTAAGAAGAACCTTATGGCTCAATCCTCTTCTCATTTCAGGGTTATTCACCAGTTGCTCAATCCAATCATTTCTCCATCTGCCATCCTTATAGAACCATTCATATTGTCCAAATTCATTTTCAATAAACTCTTTGAACCTTGCTTCATTACCCATAACATTCTTAAGCTGTTTAATCAACTTGCCAAGATAGTTAGGAGTAACATGGCTATAGTATGACTTATCATTTTCCCTCACACTACTTTCAATAGCATCCTCTGTTACTTCTGCAAGCATCATAGCTATACTGTTGTAAGCAGAACCAAAGGTATTAATCAAATCCCCTCTCTTTTCAGTTCCATCTTCAAGAGTCTCAGACTTAACCTCACCTTTCTTTACACCACTGAATATAATGTTTAATTGAGGAAGAAGCAACATAATTGGGTCTGTTGCAGTACCACCTTCATATTTCTTTATGTTAGTAAGAGCATCCAATAATACTCCTTGATTAGGATTGATACCAATCATATTAAGGAGCTTATTCAATGTCTTCCATATCTTTTCATCTTGTAGAAGTTCCAACCTCTGTTCTGTACTAAGATTGGTAAATCTGTTATTTAGAGCCTCAGTCCATTTAAGACCATTCTCTGCATTCTCAAGATTCAAGTCTCCATTCTTATCATAGATACTATCATCATCAAGCAGATTACCATTTTCATAGTTATCTCTCCATTCATCAAGCAGATAATAGACACCCTCAGGCTTATTAATGGCAATAGTTTCCATCTTGAAAGTACCATCAGCCTGTAGTTTCTTCTTCTGAATCCAGTAAGGCATGAAGTCTTTTCTGAAATCCTGATAGAACTGACTGAATAGTTTAGGCTCAGCCTGTAGTTTCTTAACTATTTGCTTAGTCCAAGGCTTGGTATTACCCAGAGTCTCCAGAAGTGGTAACATATCATCAGATGTAATCATATCTCTGAGCTTATCTATAAGGGTTGCATGAACATAGTCTGCATCAAGAAATCTAAGATTTCCTAAATCATCCTTATCATACTTACCTCTGTAGTCAAGTTGAGGTATCTCTCTGATTACCTTTCTAACTTCTTGACTTAGAGACTCATGAGAACTTACTTCCCTATAATTAGTCATCCATCCATCCTTGAAAGCCTCATCCTTCACAAAATCATCAGCCTGTGTATCTACTGCACTATCTCCCTCTGGAGTATCACTATTAAGGTTGGCATCTTTAGGGGCAATATAATTAGGGTCAATCCTAATCCCCTCAGTGGCTATTAGTATAGTACTTGCTTCCTCAGCCAAGGGTTTGAAGTTATCTACTACCTTCTGATAAGCATTGGTTTTATATAATGCTTTCTTCTTTGCAGCTTCATACTTCTGTTCATCACTATATCTCTCAGAACCCTTCATACCATTGATTGTATTAAGTTCTGATTGTATTCTGTTCTCCTCAGAGTCAAGTATATAGTTATTGAAGTAATCTCTTACTCTACTAAATAAGCCAGCAGGTGTATATAACTTGATTATCTTGAACCTATCAAGAGAGTTAAGCTCTTCTTTCAGTTCATTGACAGCAAGTACATCACCTTCTTTCTCAGCATCAGCAATTCTCTTATTAAGAGTATCATTGTGTTCTTGCAGTGCTGTATCTATTTCATTGCTAAAGAATCTTGCAATCAGACTAACCCTGTCTCTTCTTGTTCTTGGGTCAAAGTCCAAATCTACTTTAGCTTGTTCTTCTACACTTGAAATCCTTGGTGCTTCAAATGAAGGTGAGAGTGCCTTATCTAAGGCTTCTACCATTTCATCCTTACCTTTTCTCAGTTCTGCTCTAAAGTTATTTAGTTCAGAAGCAGTAGGATAAGTGTCCCAGTCTTTATTATTCTTGTCTTGCCATAGCTCAACAAGTCCCTTGACTGATTCTATAGTTTCACCCTGTAATTTAGCAGCCAATTCTTCAATAGTAGAATTAGTTGTGATACATCTTTTACTCATCTTGTTATAGATTTATAATTAAATTTATGTGCAAATATAAAGGTTGTTTTCTTAATATGCAAGTTATTAAGGGTTTTCTTTTTGAGAGGTAAACCAAACTCTTTAAAAATAAGAAAGGGGAGACTTAGCTCCCCTAACTGTTACTCAACTACATACTTAACTCCATTGAAGATAAGTTGCTTAATTGTATTGATATTAACCAGTCTTTCACCAGTTTCCTTTGGACCTCTTACAACATCCATATCCATACATTTATACTTACCATCTCTGGAAACAAACTGCATCTTGTAGCCCCTCAGCACCCTATCTTCTCCTTCAATAAAGTCCTTAATAGGGTTATTCTGAATATGTTCCAATGCAAGTTTATAAGCCTCAGCCATTGACTTCTTCTGCTTCTTAGCCTTGTCAATAATAGCTACAGCTTCTTCTCTTTGAGCTTCCCTTTCAGCTTCATATTGCCTCTTGGTCTTATTCTTATCTTGCTTTTGGAACACAACAGTGAAGACCTCAGAAGATTTGATACCCTCAAAGATTGTCCTTATACCCGGAGTACCATCTTTCTTATCTTCCTTAGTCACTTTTACTTCTTTGTCATACTGGTCAGAAGTATTAAGCAGGTCTTGAACATAACCATAACCTAATGTAACTGATTTTCCACTCTCTGTATGTTTGAATTTGATTGTATCTTTACCAATCTCTTCAACAATGTAATGTGATTCTTCTGAAAATACATCACCTACTGCAATCTCTTTAATATTGATTTTCATTGTTCTTGATTTTAATCTGTTACTTCTTTTGAATAAGCATTATATACTGCTGTCATTTCTGTATCTCCCATAGCTGCAAATGAATCCATAGTAGCTTCATATAAAGCCTTAGTCCTTGTTCCACCTCTACTTAATGCAGCAGCTTCAACTACCTGAGAAGTTTTACTACTATTCTTGAAAGGAACACTAATACCATTGGTAATGGCAGAAAGTTCCTGATACCATTTAACATACATAGGTTCAATGGTCATAGTATCAAATTTGATACCTTTCTCAGCAGCCTTCTTAGCTTCTTCCCTCCAATCAATCTGGGCATTACTTACAATATTCTTGTAGCTGTAACCTACCTTGTGAGGTGCTGCATCAGCAATCAATAATACTGCCTTAGTAGAACCTTCTCTCCATGCAGTTTCCTCAGTGATTTTCTTGATGACCAATTCATAGAATTCATCACCATCTCCACCAAAGGTATCCTGAGCTTTATTGATAAACTGAATGATTTTGTTTTCATCATCAGTAAGGTCTAATACTTGATAAGCCCTACCAAAGTCATCCTTGCTCTTCATATCACAATAGTCACCAAATGCTACTATACCAATCCTTAAATCAGGATTAGAGCTGAATAGTTTGGGAACCAACTCCTTCACATGGGTCTTAACTGCATTAATATAAGCTGACATAGAGCCAGTTGTATCAAATGCAATCACCATGTCAAGCATACCATCAGTAGTAGATGGCTCTACTACTTTAGGTAGCTCTTTTGTCTTAACTAAATTTGTTCTCATTAAATGAACTTTTCAAGATTTGACATAAACTCTTGAGCTTCTTTTTGAGTTTCAGAGATGAAACCTATTTCATCCTCAAGAAGTTTTACCTTTTGTTTCTTACTATCAATGTCTGCCTGCATTTCTGCACTCAATTTTGAAGCATCTTCATGTGCTTTCTTAAACATTGATTTTACTCCAGTCAGCCTTTCCTTAAATGAAGGCTTCGCAATAACTGCTTGTTTCTTAATTCCAAATGCCATTGTTTTTTTTTAGTTATTAATCAGGATTGGCTTCATTATATAAATCCACCAAATAATTTCTTCTCAAAAACTCCATGTGTAATGGATGTGCTAATTCTCTTGCTTGAGGATGGGCACTACCTGTATCTCTCAACCCAAAGAAGTGTTCCCAGTCCTTTGTAAAACCAGTCATTACTAACTCAGTCTTAAGTGAATTAGGTAATACTGCTCTTGCTTGTTGAGGAGTCCAAGGATTATTCTTATATCCAGATTTGAATCTCTTATCAGGAACTTTTTCATCCCATTGTTTGAGTAAATCTAAGTAAGCATTCTCAGCAGTAGTGAGAGTGTGTAAGTACACATCTGTATAAGTATCATAAAACTTACTACCATCTTCATTTGATATATCCCCATCTAACCAAGGTGGCTGAATGAATGTAATACCCTGAAACTTATCTTTAGAATAGTTACAGTACCTTGTACTCTCTTGAGCAAAGCTGAATACTCTATGCCTTACAAATTCATGTGAAACTCCTCTGTCACAAATAAACTTAACTGTGATTCTCTTCTTATGGAACTCTGTAGGCTCACATAGATACTCTAAATCATCAAGCCAGTTATTTTCTACAAGTACTCTATAGTTAGTGGTAATACATATACTCCTACCATAAATTGTATCTCCATGACAGTTATACTCCTCTGTTCCCTCCTTAATAATAGAGTATTTATTCTCTTTATACCTATTAATTAAAGACATATTATCAAGAGTATCTAACAATTTCAGATATATAGTACCATGTTCCAACATAGCACCATGACCTGATTTAACCATCCTATCTACAAAGTCTTTAGCAGAAGTCTCTGTTATCTTATCTTCTGATTTATAACATACTCTCCCTGCTTTTTCAATTTGTTTGTAGATTCCTTCAAGACCTTCTTCTTGGTCCCAAATCTCAAAACTTGGTTTAATTACTCTCATTCTTCCAATATTACAATTTCATCAAAATCAACTTTCTTAGGAAAGTCCTGTCTTCTCACCTTCTCTTCAAGGGCTTCCTTAATCTGTTCCTCCTCTGCATCAGGAGGTAATTCCACTTCATCATAATATGACAAAGTAACACTCACAAACCTTCGATGCTTTACATCAAGAGGTTGGTTCCAAGGTGCTCTGGGGTCTTCATCAGCCCCTAATGGTGCATTACTCATTCTCTTCTCCTTTTTAAGTTTCTTAATATCTATCTCTAAATTATTCTCTTTGATTAATCTTCTTGCAATAACACTTTCAAGTTTTAATGGGATGCTAATATGTCTGCCTCTTTCATTAAGGTAGATAGCATGGTCTCCATTATGTCTATCATAATAGAAACCATTGGCTACCACTATCCTAACAAACTCTCTATGTGTAAATTGCCTCATGTTACCAAAGTTCCTTAATCCTTCTGAAATCTTCACCCTGTGGTACTGGACAATCCTTTACCCACTCCATTTCCTTGATATTCCACAGTGACAAATCAATGTGCTCGGGAAGGAGAAGTTTCATATCAGCAAAGAGATTAAGTCTAAGTGATTTACCTTTAGCAAAATCAAGCTCAGTTCCTTTAAGCTCTTGCATCATATTGTTCAGTTCCACAAACCTATCAATATCAATCTGGCTATGTGGAGTCAAAACTATACCATCTGCATAAGCTAATACAGTTCTTACTCTATCCCAAGCAGCTATTGAAGTGTACACATATACCTTTGGAATATCTGTATAAACCTCACTAATAACTCGAATAGACCTTATTAATTCAGCTACTTTATTAGTGTGAATTAAAGGTTCTCCTCCAGTAATCATTATCTCTTCATAGTCCCATCTATCCACTACTGGTAAAGATGAAAAATCCCATGAGTTATTACAACACATGGGACATTTGTTAGGACATTTAGCTGTTACTAATAGTCTTAACTTCTTATTCATAATATAGCCAATAATTTCTTGATTAGTTCTACTATTCTGGTATCTCTATCACTGGTGAAATCAGGCTTAAACTCAATTTCCCTCAACAGATTACCACTTGAATCCTCTACAAACAAGCCTTTCTTTACATCAAGAATGACTCTAACTTGGTTCAGATTCTCCCATTCTTCACTCAAATATCTATGTAATTTTTCCTCTTGGTCTATGCCATTTAGAGGTAAGTCTGGTATTATAAGATGCTCTAAATAAGCACCTTCTCCCTGAGTTTCTTTATGACATGGGATGTCAAAATTATCATCATCAGGGTCTAAAACTAATTTAATCACTTTCATGATATTACATCTTTATAAGTTACCACTTGTTCAGCCATAAGACCATTACAAGGAGGTACAATAACTTGCTCAATTCTTGTTACTTTATACAAATATGAACTACCATTGTATATACCATTACTCTTCAAGAGCATTTCTGCTTCTTGAGGATTAGTGGCTTTACACATGGCACACCCTTTACCTACACCAGTAACTTCATACTCCATAACCCAGAGTTGTAAAGCCCCATCAGGAGCACAACCTACATTTACCCTATCTCTGTTAGGGATAATATCATTAGGTCCACAATAAATTCCTTGTTGTCCTGCCATATTAGTAACCCATTGATTCATTACACTTCTTGCATAAACCATTCTTATAAACAGGCTTACCACAAATTCTACATCTCTCTACAGCATTAAAGCCTAATTCTCTACTGGACTGAGTTGAATTATCTACTACATCTCTAATTAGAGTCATAGCCTGTGAAATCTTTTCTGTTTCAGTAGCAGTTAATACATTATTAGAGCTTGCTGTAACAATATACATACCCTTCAATCTCCAGAGTATTTTATTCCTTTCCTGCCATCTTCTTTGTTTTTCTGTCATACTATCTACTATACCTATACATACTTTTCACTTTATCTGCTCTACCCATACTTCCATCATAGATAACATAAGTCTCACAAATTGAAGCATCAGGTCTAATAGTTCTCAAAGCAACTGAGATACCAGCTCTTGTTCTTCCTAAATAATAGGAATCATCAATGAATATCCAGCTCTTGCACAACAGCTTATCTTTGAATATAGCTGCTTCATTACCAAGCCTGATACCACCATTAGTGACAATCACTTCTTTAAAAGTTCTGGTCAATCTATCACCATACATTGTCATAATGGCATTACCAAAGCCTCCACTAACAATTAACCCTACATTAGATAATTCTAAGGTTCTCCCAGCATCATTCATAAAGAAGTGAAGGAAATCCTCAAGGATGCTTCTATCCCCCTTAATCATAAAGTCAAGAGCATTGAAGAATTCCTCTCCTTCTTTGTGTTGCCTTAGAATGACACCTATCTTTTCATTCAATGTCATAATATATTCTTTGCATGAAGATGATACTTAACTATATCCCAATCTACATAAGGTTTCTCTGAAAGAGAATTCTTCTTCAAGGGAACTCCTAAAGCTGCATCATCAATATAGATGTGAGCATAAGGTTTAGGTGAAGAGGACCAATCCTTTTGAGTTGGGTTTTCATTTATACCAAACAAAGGAATATCATGTTTCTTAAACCAGTCTATTGCATCTTGTAGAGTGTCATTACTAATAATATCCCCACCAATAGTTCTATTCTGGTTTATCTCCTCAGGATGGCTTCTCATAGTGAACAGTATAATCTTATGACCTTTATCAGTCAATTCTTTCAAGACTTCTGCTGCTCCTATTTCTTTTCCTACATATGGAAACTCATGTGTGACACAGGTTCCATCAAAATCTACTGCTATAATCATGCTTTACAAGTTTTATTCTGATTATCCATCCACATTACTGTCATAATAGCATAATTAGCCATATCAAGCAATGTATCTCTAATAGATTCATCCTTTACAAGAGCCTTCTCACCTTTAGATAACTGTTTGAATCTTAGCCATTTATCACCCAGTCTTATTCTTGCAGCAGCAAGACCCTCTTCATTCATAGATACTTCAAAGGAATTACCATAGTCATGATTCTTTCTAACATAAGTAGAAATCATTCCTTTTACTATCTCTTTAAAGTGATTAGCTGATTCTGGTAACTTAGGTTCTTCTGCTGTTTTTATCATTTCCTCCATTCTTTTTCCATTCTTTTAAAGTTACAAACTTGCCAAGGAATTGCCTCTTATCCCTGACATAATAATTACCATTCTTGAGGCTTATATAAAGAACTGCATCTATCCATTCACCACTATCAGTGTCCTTCATCTTTACTACACCTTTAGCATAGTATTGATTTTTAGTCTTAGGATAGACATAGATTCTCTCTTCTTCTTTGCAGTTTATCAAGTGGGCAAGGTAGGTAGCACCACAAATTAGTGCTATCACCACCACTGTTAAAACAAAAACTTGCCAAATTTCCATATCAATGAATCCAAAAATCTGCTGGTTCTCCCTCAGCAGGGAGTTCTACTTTTCTACAGAAGAAAGCTCCTGCCCTCTTCATACAATCCTTCAATACCTCTGTCATTTCATCAGCCATATCTTCTGGAACCTCTATATTCCATTCATCATGTGCTGGAATACACAGTTTTATCTTGAATAACAAATCATACTCTACAAGATATTCCCATAAGAAGATAGATGCAGTCTTGAACATGGTAGCACCACATCCTTGACAAGGGTAATTGATTGCTTGTTTTTCAGATGCAGACTTCCTCTTGAAGAAGTGTCTTACAGGATGCACATACACATCAGCCATATTTACATAAGCCTCTCTGACAGTATCTTTTCCTGCTTTTTTGGTTGTATAATGATATACTCCCACCATAGAATTAAAGCTGTCTCCTCTGGCAAATCTCTGATATAATTCATTCTTTACCTGTTTAGGAAGCAACTTATTCTCCTTGCCTTTATAAGGTTTATAAGTAGCCCAATACTCTTGATTGAACCTTGCTTTTATACCCATTAATATATCATAATCATAGATATAAGCCTTTCTTCCACTTGAAAAGTCAGTAATGATATATCCATGTTCCATGACAAACTTTCTCTGTCTGTCCTGATACACCTTCATACCTTTAAAACCCTTCATGTAGTTATTATAAATCTTATTGGCTTCTACAAGAGGAATACCTTTATTACCATGAATAGTGTTGGCATCACCACCATAATTAATGGCAAATTCAACACCCTTAGCTTCACTTCTCCAATGTTTAAACTTATACTTTATCTCTTCTATAGGACAATTGCCTATTACCTCAGGATAAGACATCTTGGCTACCAGAGAGTGAATATCACCACAACCATTATTGAACAAATCAATCATAGCTGGGTCATTGGTTACATCTGCAATGATTCTTGACTCTTGTCCACTATAGTCACAAGAAATCCATTTCATTCCTTTTCCTGCAACAAAGCAAGCTCTTGTCTCACTATCAGATGGGAAGTTCTGAAAGTTAAGATACTCAATATTGTTTGATTTATCCTTACCTCCTGAGCTTAATCTTCCTGTATCTGTGCCTAACTGATTAAAGTTAGTATGTAACCTACCACTCTTTTCATTTATCTGGTTAATTACATTCTGACCATAAGTAGAAGTAACCTTCTTGGCTGCCTTATATTGTAGATACAGATATGCAATGGTAGATTTATCTTGCTGAGGTTCAATTACTTTTGCCTCAATACTATCCTTCCATTCACCAGTATCCTTATCTTTAGCCAACAAATCAAAACCTAATGATTTGAATAATGGAATTACTTGTTTAGGACTATCCCAATTAATCAAACATTGGGTCTTGTCTTGAAAGCCAAGAAATAGGTCTCCTTGAAGGTCTTCCTTTATATATTTGGTACTTAGCCTTGCATCAATAGGAACTTTCCATGCTTCACAATAACCTCTCTCCTGTCCTTTAATATCTGCTTCTGGGCATCTTTCACCCTTCATCTTTTTCCTTGCTTTTTCAAGGTCATCAGGGTCATCCCATCCTTCTATCTGCAAGTAATGATAAGCATAATTCTCCCCCTTAGCTGAATTAATAACCCAATTACTGAGTGCATCCTCAAATACTTTGACAGTGAAATTATCAAGAAGCATCTTTCTTTCCCATTTGCTTCTGTCTAATAACACACCACAATATTCAGTATATGCAACCCAAGGAACAGACTTATTCTCATACACAAGAGCTGTAACTAATCCTCTCTTCTGGAGTTCTTTTTCTTGTGCATCCATTATCCTTTCCAGATATTTCACATCATTTGCACCATACTCAATAACATCCTCAGAAAGACCAGCCCACATCACTTTACCACGAACAGTCTTATCCAATTCAACACCAAGATAATTCTGCCCTGCTGCTTTCAAAGCCATAGAATGAATACCAGCAGGAAAGCCCATATACATAAGTTTCTCTGCCAAGAAGCCATCATAAACCTGTTTTACAACCACTCTTTGATGGAATAAGAACTTCAAGTCAAACTTGATATTCCAACCAATAAATAGTCTATCAGATTCAAGATAGTCCTTAAAGAAACTCAGACTTACAGTAGTCACATCAATGACTACTTGGAACTCATAACACCCCAACTGGAGCATTATGAGTGCTTTTGTATATGGGTCAAACCCTTTGGTTTCAGTATCTAAGCCAACCTTTCTAAGAGGTTTAAGCATGTATAATGCAGCTTGTGGAGATATTATCTCATACTTGTCAGATTCAGGTAGTATCTGTTGAGTTACTACATAAATCATATATTCACTATTGCATCAATCAACTCTTGCTCTTCTTCTGGTGTGACTTCAAAGGTAATAGCATAACCTTGTCCCATTACATGGTCTATAGATTTAACTACTGCCTCAGCTTCTTCAAGATATTCTCCCTCAACTATCATTGGACCACCTGATGGGTCTATGAACTTTTTCTTCTTATCTGTCATTCCACTTCTCATAGTATATGTAGAAGTCTTTAACATATAAGTTCTTGATTCACTGCCATCAGGTTTAGCTAACTTCCTGAGATAATTATGTTCTTCATACCTTGATTTTAACTCTATTAAGTCTTTCATACCATTGAATATGCTACTAATTCATCAAAATTCAGCACATACCTATACTTCTGGAAGAAAGTGCTACCTAAGATTCCATGTAGGTTAATACCATACTCCTGCTTAATCATACCAAATGCCTGACTTAAGTCAACTACTTGGAAATCATCCTCATAGCTTGCACTTCTATAATCAACATTCATTCTGACATAACCTCTGTCCTCTTTAATATTACCCTCAATTCCCATACCAAAGCCACTCTCTCCAGTCTCTTCATAAGATAACCCTTCCAGAGCTGCTTCATTAATTGAAGAATAGGATGCTCCAGTATCCAGCAGGAAGTTCAGTTTCTTACCATTATTCGTAAATGTGACAATTGGCAATTCAACCAAATCCATAGACTCTCTAAATGAAATTCTTCCTACTTTAGGGTCTATCTTCCTCCTGTTCATTATTAGATTAACAACTCCTGCAATAATGGCTACACAAGCCAGTACCACTATCATTGCTACAATTTCCCATACAAACTCCATGTTTCATGTTTTTTTTTAGTGATTACTTTCCTGTGCTACCAATACCACCTCTACCTTCATTTCCAAGGAAATCCACAGGCTCCAGAAGTGGTTTTGAAGAGAATAGCCATTTTATCTTCTGCCATACAGTAGCAAATTGAGATAATTTAACCTCAAATTGACATACTCTTGTGCCTTTAGGAATTGTTACAGCCTTAAAAGCATATAATGGTGCTCTCCATTCATCAGTATCACCATTATAAATGGTATCAATGAATCCAAGACCATTAGCAATAGTTACTCCTAACTTACTTGGAGCACTACTTCTGCTATAAACTTTAGCTACAATTCCCTTAGGAAGTTCAGTTGCAATACCTAATTTTGCAACATAGACTTCACCTTTCTTCAAGGTTACATCTTCTGCCAGACATAAGTCAAAACAATCTGATTTATCCTCTCCTGTCCTTACAGGAAAACATCCACTTGTTATCTCTTTTACTTTTATTTTCATAATGATTTCAACAAATCTTCTTTGGTTTTAAACACATACTTTTCCTCAAACCTGATTGGACCACCAGCAACTACTATATCACTTGCATAAGTAATATGCTCACCTTTATATACATCAAGAGAATAATATACTCCCATGATTTTTATGGGAACTGCCCTGTTATTGTGCATAACAAAGACAGCATCTCCTATACTATATTTAGTTTCAATCTTCATTCCAGAATCTATTTGTTATATCAAATAATTTACCACCCACTACTTTGTACAGTCTTTGATTGGTAGTTCTACTGTTAAGAGGGCCTAAGAATTCATCATATCTTCCCACTTTAATATAATCAAAGTTTTCAAGATTGATTTCATTACTTATAATATCTCTTCCACTATACCAAGCTACATTCAAATCAAGTTCTTCCTTAACCCATTTAGCTAATCTATTGATTCTCTTAGGGTCTGCATCACCTCCCATAAAAGCAATACAAGTGATTCCTTCTGCCTCAGTACCTAACTGTGTAAGTCTTTCAATACTTAAGTCTTCACCTATATCCTGTGCCAAGTAAGAGCTATGACAGCCCTTACAATGACATGGACAATTACTTATATTTATGGCTAAAGTGATTTCATCAGGAACCTCCTGCATTACTATTTTAGTATCTACATATTTCATTTATACACTCTTTTAGTTGCATCCCATTGTCTGCCTTCATCATACTTACTTACTGGTCTCAAGAATCCTACAACCCTTGTCCAAATCTCCATAGGAGAACCACACTTAGGACATTTATCCATAGCATGTTTAGTAATATAATGACACTTTTCATTAGTACACTCACTATTAGGAATGTTATAAGTGAAATAAGAAGTTCCCTTCTCTGCTGCAAAGTCCATTAACTTGAGATATTGTTCTTTGCTTAGATGTTCTTCAAGATTACAATGAAGACCTACACCACCATCAAGAAGCTCTGTAAACTCCTTTCCATGCAATTTAAATCTATCAAGAATACTTGTATTATCATCCCAAGCATTATAGAAGTAGCTGTTATAGATTTTAGTATCATTAGGAACCCAATAACCATCTTCTTTATCCCAGTTATAGTTCTTAGAACTAAGACCTTCTGCTGGAACCAGTTCAGTATTGAACTTAAACTTCTTACTGTTATGTAGTTTATTCTGCTCACTAATAGTACCAGTGATTAATCTACAAAACTGCTTGTAATCTTCATTGTAGGATACTTTCATACCTAAGAATCTTGCAGCTTCATTGATACCATTGATACCAATAGTACAGAATAAGTCTCTCATACCAATATAACCAGCAGTAGAAGCATTGAACATACCTCTCTCTTCCCATTCATATAGGATAGTTTTATAAGCTATATGGTACTTATAGACTCTCTCAAGAATGTCAGTGAGATACACTTTGAACTCCCTTATCCATCTCTCTCTATCTGGACCATTGTAATGGTCTCTACAGAAGTCTTGAACTATCCTGCTTATGTTCAAAGTAATAACATTACAACTACCAGTTTTGACACCTGTAAGACCATTAGTGAAACTAAATACATTCTCTTCAATTTCATTTCTTAATCTACAGCATGATGCCAATCCATTAGGATTATCACTAATATAAACAAAGAATGAATGACCTTTAGAGTGCATTTCTGCTGTAAAGTTCTTATATTCTTCATCCATATAGTTACCTTCCTTATCTGTAAGTAATGCCATAGTTTCAACAGGGAATGTCAGCATAGCTTTAGTTCTTTCTTCATTGAACCACTGCATGAATTTCTTTTGTAGATAAGATACTCTTTCCCATGAAGGTTGTGTTCCATCAGGGAAATAGAAGTCTTTAAATAAAGCCTTCCAATAATACTTATCATAGTAACTCACATTAGTAAAAGGAGACTGCCATCCTCTGTTCTGTGCAGGCTGATTGATATAATAAACAATAGTCTGAAATGCTGCTTCAATCTTCTGTCCTATAGTCTTTCTGTCCATCACATGTTCAGAATCTGCATATACTTCTTCCTTCAAGTGATATTCAGGACCATAGTCCTTGACACAGAAATAATCAAAGTAGTTAAAGAACTCTCCAAAAGCTACAGCACCTTTGCATTGAGCTGACAATAAGAACACAAGATTATTAAATTGTCCACAGAAACTTGACAAATGATTAGCTGTCTTAGGAGTTACTCCATCCATATCTTTGATACCATTTGCCACTAAAGGATATAATGAAACTGCTTCACAATAGTTCTTTGGAACTGCTGAACTTGCTTCATCATGGATATAAATAATATGATGATTAATATCCTCCTCATACTTTTTAGCCACTTCTGGAAACAATATATTCAGCTTATTCTTCATCCTCATTCTTTGAATAACCCTGTTTTTTACTTTAGGAACCTCAGATTCAAGAGTCACTACATTCTTCATAGTTACATTTGCATTTGCATCTGTCTCTGATGAAGCTGCTGCATTCTCATTTGACTTACTGTATTTCTCCATGTAATTCAGCCTGTCATTGATTTCTCTTGCCTCCTTATGTTTCTCTCTATAGAGGATATATGCTCTCACAGCAGAAGCACAGTTGTACTGAATTAACAACTTCTCAATTTCATCCTGAATCTCTTCCACACCTATAATATCTCTATCCTTAAATAAATTTACTATAGCTTCATGTATTGCCACAGGAGTTATTTGATTCACAGACTTGAATGCTTTATCAACTGCTGATGCAATCTTTTCAACATTAAAGTCTTCCTTACTACCATCTCTTTTAATTACTGTCATGCTGGTACTAAATTCTTTATTTGCATAATACAATCATTTTCCATTACTTCCTTACTATATTTCAGATTAGGATTACCAAGATAATAATTAAGGTCTGAGAGAATCTTTCTCCAATCCCTATAAATCTTACCTTCTTCATCCTTTAAATCCACCATACCAAAGTTCCCATGAAATTCCCAAATGACAGGGGCTATTGTCCTTCTATTGATTACAACAAATTGATAATGCTGAATCTTGAACTGACTGAAATAAGGGTCTCTCTTAATGCACTCTTGAAGGATATATGTATATAGCTTGGCTTGAATATCATATCTCCATGTAGCAAATGACCCATCAAATTCCTCCTCTGGATGCCCTGTAGTCTTCAAGTCTATAGGATATATCACTTTATTTACATGGTCAATAATCAATTCATCAAACATACATCTGACTGGTATTCCATTCCAGTCAGCTTTAAATTTGAGCTGAAATACCTTCTCAATACTATTATCCCAAGGGTCAGTAAAGAAGAAATCCTTTGTAACTGAGTTACTTGTAAGCTCATTTACACAAGACATTACATCATTATAATCCCTTTGAGACAAGATAGTCTTCTCTCCTGCAAGTGCAAGTAAACTATAATATTCATTACAGCTTTCTTTTACTTTCTTAATTCTGAGTGCCCTATAAGAATCCCCTGCATAGTAGCTATTGGCAACAGCCACATCACTGATAATATCATCATCAATGGTATCTACTCTTCTGTGAGTATCTCCATACTTTGAGAACAGTACCTTTGTAATAGTGATTAAATTATCTGATAAGTTAGGAAACTCACAGACAATAAACCTGTCATTGAAAGCCTGTTCACCATCAGTAAGCATACAATCCACTGCACTTCCAAACTGTAATGCAGGTGTCTCTATCTTATCAAATAATGAACCTATCTTTCTCCAACCTTCCCTCTCAAATCTTGATAATGTACTATAGCTGATTGCAGGGTCTTTCCTGTATTCTTCCTCTGTTACATTCCAAGATAGTTCTTTAATACTCTTCTCCATAATCATAATTATCCTCTAAGTCTTCTTCCCATTCATTACTGGGAACTTCAAGCTGAGTTAAATACACATCTACCTCAGCTTTTAAATTACTTAACTCTGTCAAGTCTACATCAAGATACTCTTGTTTAGGTGGCACTCCACCTTCTTCATCTTTTCTGGCTTTGTGCTTCCTAACCTTGTAGATTGCTGAATCCACTAAGTCCTTGAGTGACTCAAAATCTCTACTCTGAATAAACTGTTCACCTAAAGCTATATCACTCTTTGGTAAACTGTAGAGCAATTTCCTCATTCTTTCTACTGCTAACATCTTTAATAATTTGAATAAATTCTAAGAGTTGTTTCTTAGTAAAGACCTCAAAGATAAGATAATTTTCTCTATCTGGCAAATCTTCTATATGTTTCCTAAACATCTTGAATTTGTAAGGGAACACATCATTGACCTGACCTTTGACTTCAATTATTATCTTTAATCCTTGATACTCCATGTAGAAATCTGGGGTATAAGTAATATTAATTAGCTTCTTAAGGTTTAGTATTGTAGCCTTAGCTTTATTACGGGTGTAAAAAGGTACAGTAGGTCTAAATCCTTCCCAGATTGTGTAAGTATGAGTTTCATATTCAGGCTCAAACCCATGTTGAAGCAAGGTCCTATAGACCATTGCCTCAATCTTGGATTTAAACTTTATATTACCATACTCTTCTGGAGTAGCATTTCTAATCCTTCTGTTTTCCACCTCTTTTAAACATTTGTTTCATAGGGTCTCTCAAGATATGTTTAGCTGCAAGAGCATCATCCAATGTCCTGAATGCAGCAAAATTCTTGAAGTTCTTGATTCTATCCAAGTCCTTGACCTTTGTTATTTCTCCACTGAGAGTGCTGATTACATAAATCTCCTTGCTATTCTCAATATGGTTCTTATACTTTTCATCCATAACAATGGCTATTTCTCTCAACATAATTGAAAGAACAGCAGCAGGATAAATTGTATAAAGGTTTGCAAGATACTTCTGTAAATTGTCTTTGTTCCAATGAATCCTCTTTGCAAGATGTTCTATATAGAAATAAGGGTCAATATGGGTTCCCTCCTCTTCAACCTTCTCCTCAACTTCCTTGATTATACCTTCTTCAATAAGAGAAGGAATAGTCTTTTCACTGACAATTATAGTGTAGAATGGTATAAGCCCATAAGCACTTTCCATTCCAATAGCAACTCTATCTCCCATTTTCACTTCACTGCCAGATTTTGCAAAAACAAATTTCTTCATACTTTTTTTTTTTAATTAATACTCTGAGAACCACACAATTGGTTCTCCATATCTCTCTTTAGTTAGTTTGCTCACTTCTTGAAATACAGTAGATGGCATCCTCTCTTCCTGCCTTGCATAGTATGCAGGATGCTTCTCTTCCAGTATTATATTGGTGTTTTTATTGATATAAGGTTTAAGTGTCTTAGCCTGTTCACCAAATAGAACATAAATAATACCTGTATCCCACTCTGATAGATTCTTCAATAACTTAGTCATGAAAGGTCTCCACATCATTGTGTGACTACCTGCTTTATTGACTTCACAAGTCAGTGCAGAATTAATCATAAGTACTCCTTGTTTAGCCCAGCTCTCTAAAGTGGGGTCAAAGATAATACTATTATGTGGAATTTCAAAATCAATGCAAGCCTCTTTAACTATTTCAAGTGAAGGAGACAACTTGGTTCCCTCCTTATTACCAAACAGGACACCAGTAGCCACACCCTTCTGAGGGTATGGGTCTTGTCCTATCATCACAACTTTGAGATTATTGTAAGGGCATAGATTAAAAGCCTTAAATATGTCAGGATATGCAGGACAAAGTAAGTCTCTTTTAATTAAACTTACTTGCCCTACTACCTTATTTAATTCCTTTGTATCTATAACCCTTACCCATCCACCAAAATATTCCTCAAATGTCATACTATCTTAGTCATTTCCACAACTTCTTCAAGATGCTCCAGAAGGTAGTCATTCATAGCCTCATTGTTGAAGGTAGAAGGAGTTGGCTTTTTAGGCTTTATTATAAACCTATCAGTCACATCAGTTACTACTATCTCAGGTATTGGTGTAGTATATTCAACAATATGACCATTTGCATTTCTTATAGGATTATTAATCTCTTGAATAGTAATACCTGTCCTACTGCTTCCTACTATAATACCCTCCTGCACAAATGCAGGAATAACTGTCTTAATAATACCTTTCTCAATCAGACCATTACTTACAAAGACCTTTGGATTCACATAGATTCTGCCAGTCTTATAATGTAAAAGCCTATCACCCATAACCCCATGAAGTGTGTACAGTATTAATAAGTTATAGTCTTTATCAAGAATAAAACCATTTCCACCATAATATACTTCACCATTATTGGTTGTAACCTTAACAAGCCTGTCTCTTGTATCACTTATCTGGAATAACTTGAAGATTGAATTTGCAGTTCTCCTCTCTACAGGATAGTTATTGCTAAATAATGCAACAGCTACCTCCTTTATATTGAAGCCACTGGTCTGGTTATTAGATAGTGCATTCTCAACTTGGGTCTTGCACATCAATGGAACATCAATCTCTGGTCCACTAATATCTACTTTCAAATGCAGATTGAATACATTATTGTTTTCAAATGCAAGATGTGGCTTAATGTAGCCAGGTTCTTGAAGACTACCACCATTCAGGAATATATCATGAAGTTGCCTGTTCAATTGTACATTTATTGCCATTACATTTCTACTTTAAAGTACATTGTATCAGCAGAATATTGAGTCATAAAAGGCACATCTCTATCTATGATAGGATTGCATTCATTAGCTACGAAGTTTACAAACAAATTGACCATAATAGATGCAATCATATTTGCCATGAATGTTGTTTGTTTGTAGCTACAGATGGTTTCATCTGCTGCTGCATCACTGAACAACCATTTCCTACCATATTCAACTATAGCCCTTTCATCATTGCCTTGAATAGCAAAGACTTGAAATTCTTCTGCTGCCAATCTACCATCAATGAATAAACATTTAGACCTCTCTCCCTCAGGTTTATTACCTACATGCTCAAGCCATTTATCAAAGAACAATCTCCTTGCTTCCATGTTATCAAAGCCACAAATCATAATATCTGTAGCTTCACTTTCAGCAGTAAACCTTTCCTGATATGCCAAACTATTATAATAGTTTGCATATAATTGCAACATTCTATGAAGAGAGCTGACTTTTGATTGTCCCAAATCACTACTACTGTATAATTGACCAGACATATTAGCCTGTTCAACTATATCTGGGTCATATAAATATAACCCAGCGGGTTTTAATCTTGCAAGTAGAAAGCCAACATAACTTCCTATACCACCTACACCAGCTAATGTAATAGTCTTAGATTGAATGGCACTATACCAGATAGCTCCACTGAATCTACTTGTAGCTTCATCTACAAGCAAACTACCTGAATTAGGTGGAATCACTACTTCCTCAGCAGCCAATGCAGCTTCAAGTAATGCCTCTCCTTGTTCATCAATTTCTAATGGAGCATCCTCAGTATTCTGAGCATCATGTAGCATATTTGATACTTCCAATGTTGCTATAAATGTGATATTAGACATAGGAACCTCTGGTTCTACAGCACCAATAGTTATAATATAAGCACCACTTACATGTTGTACTTCATAGATTATTTCCCACTCACCACTATTTAATAGAGCTACTGCTAATTCTATATCACTTGCAGAGCTATATACCAAAGTCTCTTCTGGAGCACTTGTCTCTGTATCTACAGTCATTTGACTGATAGCACTTTCTAATACTTCATCTTCCATAATTAATAAATATAATCATCCATTAATTTGATATAAACACTTAACCAAGGATTCTTTGGCAGTTTCTTGAGTTCTTCCCTTACATCATGAGCCAATAATGCAGCCATGACAGAATCATCATTATTAATGACTGCCATAACATCACCATCATAGGTATAATTAATAAGGTAATCTACATAGTTTGATGCAAAATATTCAAACTCTTTTACACTTCCAAATCTCCTTCTGTAAAGACTCTCCATAGAGTTAGCCCACTTCTTGACATCAACTGCACTTTCATTTGAAATGATAATGCTTGATGTGACAAGTTGTCTTACAATAGACTGAACTATGTCAGGGTCAATTGTTATAGTACCATAAGGAATCTCAACATTTTCTTCCCCAGGTTGGTCAAAAGGCAGCTCACCTTGTCCAGCAGGTAATTGCTTGTCCTGTTTATCTTTCTGAGGGTCATACCAGCTTCTTTTCTCCCCATAGTATTTATCTTCATCCATAGGAAATGTACTTCCCACCTCCTTAGTTGGGGTAATGGCTTTTCCATAGTTACCATATTGGGGGTAGTTTCTACCACCATACATAAGAGTTACAACTTTCTTCTTAGCCTCTTTGATTTCCTTGATTCTTTCCATCATTTCAGTCTCAAAGTCATCAGTTGCATCCTCAAACACTATATCCAAATTGAACCATTCAAGTTTCTCTTCTTCAATGTCAAAGGTCTCCACTCCCTCTCTTACTTCACCATTCCAAGTAGGATAAGTATATTTCTCAGATACAGTCTGGACACATTTGTACTTCCTTGTAATACCAGCAGTATATTTACCTGCATTATTTACAATCAATGATACAAAGTGAGCCATATCATTACCCTCTGCACTTAAAGTGGCAGTATCAGTACCACTAAAGAAAGTAGCCATATTATTATGGCTGTGGATTAATCCTTGATATATGCCCTCTTCCAATAACTCAGGATGGTCCACCATGTATGTAGCCATATCAGGAGACACATTGAATTCAGTGTATGCACTTGTACCAATGTCCATTTGGAATAAATCTACACATCTGATAGTTAGGGATTTATCTTCAAAAGCTCCCTCAACTTTATAAAACAATACACCTGACCATTCTACATCCCAGATGTTCTTGCATAAAAATCTTATCTTTTTCTCAACCTCTGCTGGAATGACAATCTTAAATATATCTTGTCTGTGGACTAACTCCAGTACTGGTTTCACTTCTTTCTTCTCTTCCATATCCATAATTTAATATTCTCAATATGCTACATACAATAGCTTCAATACATTGTAAATTCAATATCCTTGTTCTATTGAGAGATTCCTCCTCTGAGGACAATACTCCATCAATAGTCAAGGTAATATCCCTACCTTTGAATGTACAGATTTTCCTTCCTACATATCTCTGATAGTCATCCCTACTACCTCTTCTGACTGGCTCTGGCACATAGACTTTGCCATTGGTTATAATACATTCATTGATAATTCCATTGCTAACAAGGTCAGCATAACTAATGTCAATAGTATGTTTGTTATACTCAGTATTATACCAACTGATAAATTCATTGCTGATAAGAACTACTGTATCAATGAAAGACATTCCTAACCCATAACTTCCATTGACATAGTTGAACCTAATCTTCTTAGTCTCCAGAAGGTGTTTAATGAATAGTCTGAATTGTTCTTTTCCAAAGATATTCCAATGAATAATGCCTCTGAGGGATTGCATAGGAAATCTATCCTTAGCATTTCCCATCTCTGGTGCAGAAATATTCTCAAGCCTGTGGTGTGGAACTCCATCAATGGATTCTACTCTTACATACCTGTCAAGCTCCAGACATAATAACTGCCAAATGGCTTCATCATATCCTATAGCCAATGTAGAAAGAGAAGAGTTGATAGGTCCTCTGCCAGTACAAGGTGTTTGAAAGTTCTCAAAGTTGTTTGTTGGAATAGAAGATACATGACTGTGCATATAATTACTCTTGAAATGGTTAAGAGGATAATTAGACCTGTTCACTCCAAAATATCCTTTACCTTTTCCTTTCCAATTGAAAGGAACTTTAAGCCATAAATCCTTAATATCTACAAACTTGTCATATTCATTTGTAATCCTTACTGTAGGAAAATAGATAAGAATAAACAGATTATTGAACATAGTATTGGCAATCTTCTCCTTTATTACTGGCAAGAAGTATTTAGCTAATGCAGAATCACTTGTAACAGTTTCATTATTAGCACCTTCTGCTGTCCAAAAGAGATTTATTACCTCTCGGTCTTCTCTATTCATATTCTGATAAGCAGAAGAATCTGTTATATTTGTCCATTCTATGAATGTTCCCAAAGGATTTACACTAAGATATGTATATAGTTCATCCTCAGTCAGAAAACCTTGCATTTCTACTCTCCCTTCACCAAAGAAGTCTTGAAAGAACTGTAAGATTTGATTTGGTCTTTCCATGATACTACTATGTAGTTCATGGACTTGTTTCTTTATTTCTTCGGTCATTGCATGATAAAAAAAAAATGAGGGGGAAGGCTTATTCAGCCTCCTCCCTCACTGGTTTCTACTTAATGAACAAAGTCAAACATCTTGTTAATTTCTGCCTTTGACATCTTTTCAGGTGCAGAATAGGTTGTACCTTTCAATACAGCCATAGCCCTGTCATAGGTTCCCTCTTCAATTACATCAGAACCATAAAGGTCCTCAAGTAAGATTTCAAGAGCACCAGCAACATTACCCTCAGAGGAAGCAGGAGCTTCTACTTTCTCTTCCTTTACAGGTTCTTTTGCTACTTCTTTCTTTGCGGGCTTTTCTTTCACAACCTCTTTCTTTTCCTCTTTAAGAACACTATCTTCCTTCAACAGGTCAATCAAGTCCTGAGTTTTACACATAGTGAAGTTCTTTCCGAACCTTTTTACACATTCATCCTGCAAGCCTCTTGCTTTGATTGCATTATAGGCTTCTGCCCTTGACATTGCACCAGACTTGATTTTCTTTTCAGGTGCAGTCAGCAGGAATGTCAAATCATTTACTACCTGTCCTTTGTAAGGAATGTTGGTAGGAAGGATAGAAGCATCATCTTTCAATTCTGCTCTCAAATGACCCTCAAAGAATGTCATTCCTTCAAATTCAATACCTGCTTCTCTCATTTCTCTTTTCAACTCACCCAGTGTAGTTGCAGAAGATGCCTGAATAACTTTTTGAGACTGAGTTTTGTTGTTGATGATGGTTACTTTTCTAAATTCCATGATTTTTTTTTTTAGTGATAAAACATTACCTATCAAATAGGCTTAAAATTATTTCTCTGAATTGTTCTTTGTCTCCTATTGTTTTATAGAGGTCAGAGACATCTTTTCCTCCTTCAAATTGTGGCAATACTATGTTAGTAAACCCAGTGGATGCTGATAGTTTCTCTATTTATATCTCCATAGGAAACCACCAGCCATCTTCCTTCTACCTTTCAAACATGCACAAATATTACTATTGCTAATGCCAAGTTTTGCTTGAGCATCATAAGTACTATCAAACTCTTCTATGAGAGTTCCATCAGTACTTAACTGCTGAATAGGTTTACAATGTTTAGCTGCTACCCTATCAAGCCTTGTTCCCCAACTATTATTATATTGTTGAGAACACCACTCAAGATTGGTAACAGTGTTGTGGGTTTTGACTTCATTTATATGATTAACTTGAGGCAAGTTGTTGGGATTTGGTATAAATGCTTGAGCTACAAGTCTATGGACTTTTGCAGTTTTTCCCTCTCCACCTTTATATAGGCTTACTATAGGATAACCATTAAAGTCTTCTCTTTGCTTTATATACTCGACCCTCCTAACTCTCCCCAAGTTACTTACTTCATAGTTTTCAAAACCTTCTATTGTCCTCCACTCTTCAACAATTTCATTACTGTGTTGCATAAATACTCCTTTCCATAATAATAATACATATCTGAAACATCCTTTCCTTGAGATGTTTTAGGTAGAATAAGATTGATAAATCCAGTCTGCTCAGCAAGTTTTTTGCCATCTATGAGACCAGCTTTATCATTATCCAATAAGATAAATACTTCCTTGTATCTTCTTTTGAGTTCATTAACAGCAGTATCACTGATACCATAACCCTCTCCTTGAATGGCTATAGCTGGTATTCCAGTGTTTGCCCATAGACATAAAGCATCCTTCATTGAGGAACAGATACATATCCTATCCCCATATTCAGGTACTTTAGTCCATAAGCTAATTACTGACCTATCATGCCTGTTGGACCACTTGTATCCCTTTTTATTGAATGGTTGATATATCTTTAAAGTGACTTTCCCTTCCTTATATTCTACATAAGCATAAGCATATTTATCTGCTGGAAAGACCATTCTGGACTCTCCTTTTATGATTATTTTATAGGATATAGGATAAATGTCAGCATATTTCAACCACTCTAAAGTGATGCCAAATGAAGCCCAATACTCAAGGTCATACTTTCTCCATTCCCTTGTCTTACATTGTAAATCAAGGTTGGAACTGTATTCCTTGGTAGTGACAATCTTAGGTTTACCTAAGGCACTATAGCCATTAGTCTTGGTAATCTTGGATAAGTCCTCCCAAATATGTGCAAGCACATCATTGTAACTCTCTCCCCAATACTTGCCTAATAAATCAAATGTTCCTCCTTTATCTTTTGTAGCCAAGTCTGTCCAATGTATCTTCTGACCATCTATGCTATAAAAACCAAAGGATGGATGGTTATCAGGTCTTAATGGACTTGATATAATACAGGGGACATTACTTACCCCAAAATAATGGTTCAAAATGTCTAATTCTGATACTTTTGATAAAATCTCTTCTAATCTGATATTAGGTTTACCAATACTAATAGCCATAGTTCTAAATCTTTATGTTATTAACCCCAAGGAGTTGATGTAGGAGCTGTAGCTGCTCCTAATGGGTCATTGTCAGCAGCAGGTGTGAAAGTTGTAGCTTCTACTACATTTTCATGTAAGGGTTGAGTTGAGAACTCAGTGCCCGGAGCACCACCTGCATTCTGGAACTCTGTGATTGCAGCATCAATCTTGCTATAATCTGTTACAGCATTCTTTGCAAACTTCCTTGTGAATACAGCCTGATACTGTCTTGTACCATTTTCATTATCCACAGTTCTGATACCTACTGCACCTTTAACTATATAAGCAGCAGCAAGAGTAACAAGCTCTTTAAGCTCTTTTACATCACCTTTGAATAGGGCTGCCATATCAAGAGAAACCTCACTGTCATCAGTGTTCTCTTTCATCACCCAAACCTTGTCTTTATATACAGCAGGACCCGGAATATTCAGCCACTGAATAAGGAAATCAGTCAAGAACTCCTCACCTTGCCATGCAAGTCTGTAGTCAGCACTAATATTGGCTGGTCCAGAAGTGTATTGAGGAATAGCCTTGGACTGTACTTCTTCCTTTGTAGCCCAAGCAGTTCTACCAAACTTATCAATAATCTGATATTTACCACTGGTCTGACCCACCCTGTAATCCTTAGTCAGCATAAAGCTGATAGGAACAAGCATTTCAATACCATTGTTCAGTTTGGCATCAGGAGCAGTCTTACCATAAAATACTACTCTCACCTGTTCCTTACCTTCATCAGTTTTACCAACATACTCAGGCTCATTCTCAAGCTCTCTGCCTGTAAGAGCCTCCAACTCTGCTTTAGTAGGATTTACAGCCACAATATTGAATGCAGCCATACCTTTGTACATCTTGAAAGAACCTTCAACTGATTCTTTACCTACCTTCACAGCCATGAAACTTTTGTTTAAATTCTTCATCTTAAATTACTGATTTTGTGTGATTAATCTTTGAAAGGCATTTCATCATCACCTTCTCCAAAAGGATTTACAGCTACAGAAGTCTCTGTTGCAACTTCCTCTGCCAATGCAACTGCCTCAGATGCAGGTACTTCTACCTCACCTACAGCTTCTTCTGAAACTTCTCCTTCTGGAGCTGCTTCTGTTGCCTCTGCTACTGCCATAGCACCAGATAACACTTCCTCAGAAGTGAAACCACCAGTCATAGTCTTGATAGGAGCTTCAAAGCCTTCAATGGCTTCATTGATTGTAGTCAATTCCTCCTGTGCTTTTTCAATCTTCTCTACCAGTTTGTCTCTTTTAGTTCTCAAACTCTTGGTGTTCTGGGCTGTTCTTTTAACAATAGCCAACTCAAATCTACTTAACTCTTTCATAATGTTCAATTTATAAAAATTATTTGTCTTTGCCCTATTTCATTGGGCTTACTTTGAAGTTTATTTATGGTGTATTTCTTTTCATAATACTCTAATGCCTCTATAAAGAAAGGCTCGAATATCCCCTGTTTCAAGAGAATAGTGACGAATACTGTTGTTTCATAATAAGGCTTACTATGCTCCAAACAGTAATTCATCAACAGAATATTTATGTCCATTTCAGTCAGTCCACCAAAGGCTACAAGCCTACTAATCCTGACTACTTCATCTCTACCCATAGTATTCCTGTGCTTTCTCAACTACAAGACCCAAATCATTGGGAATATATAGAGGAAACATACCAACAGGACTCTTTGCAGGATACACTCCATCATCATTAGTGACAAATTCTCTGATGGATTTCTTCTCTTTAGAATCAAAAGAAGATTTACCATAAAGAACTACTTCAAACTTACCCTCAGGAGTAATATAGGAATCAACCATGTTACCAGTACTCTTATATTTATAAGAGATACTATCACCATTCTTGTCTTTATACTCCTCATAGTGAGCAAGACAAATCATGTTCTTATTCTCTGGCACAAGATTGATTGCATCAAAGATTAATCCCATGCCATAACCAATCTGCTTAGGAGTGTCCCAACCACCTTTCATAGCATTCTTCATATAGAAATCCTGACTGATATAGTTCATATCATCAAGTACTATATTAGTGAAAGGAGAGTGAGGGCTGGCTAACATTTCAATGATTTGAGCAACTTCTTTTGCATCATTGGTTATAATTCTGTTACCCTTACCAATCTCTTTAAGAGTAGTAACTTGGTACTTACTTCCTCCACCTCTAAAAGGTAGGGGTTTATTCACACAACTTATCAAATAAGTCACTTTAGGGTCTAACCCTTTCAATCCAAGTTCTGGTATCTCTCCAATAGAGGTTGACTTACCAAAACCTGACTTAGCTAAAATCAATGCTTTCATTCTTCTTATTTAAAATTTAGTCTGCAAAGGTAATCAATTTAATCAACCTGTGCAAATTCATCTTCCACTTTCTTACTCTGGCTTTTCTTATAGAGATATTCATGAAAGTATAGTTAGTCCTCCTTCTTACAACTGTCTCAATATATTCAAGACATCTTTCAAGTTCAGGCTTATTATTAGGCAAGGGAAGTTCAGTAAATGTACTTACAGCTCCATCAAAGAACAGTGGACATATTTGACCCCCTGCTCCATTATCTCTATCCTCAATAACTTGCATAAACCTGATGTTGTTTTTGAATTTGGTCACATCATAACCTTCATATTCCCTTAGACCATACTTAAATGGACTATATAAACCAAGCACAAGATTTGCATCCCTTGTGGTAGTCTTACAATCTGCAAGACCATCAGATGAAGGCATCATCTTATTCAACTTCTGATTTTCAATTCCTTCCTGAGCCTGAGCTTGATGCTGGATTGCAGTGATATTAAAATCAAACTGGTCTCTTTGAGTGATGAAATATTTACTCATCTTCTCAATAGTCTGCATTTTATTCATACCACTCTCCTGCATAAGATTTGAATAGTTGTCTAAGATAATTTCTACATATTCATCCTTATCATCTGGTTCATAATAGTCTATTACATCTCTCTCCTCTTCAAGTCCAGCTTCATTCTTCATGATAACCTTCTTGAAGTGGAACTTCCCTCTACTCAGAGCAAAATTCCTACAATACTTATTAATACCAGTAGGATTTCTCTCTGAATCAATATAGATTATAGTTTCCTTAAACTTCTGGATATACACTTGGTATCTCTCAGATGCAAGCAAATCTAAAATCTCCTGAGGAACTGGTCTATCAGCAGAAGTACTCTTCAAATCAGTTGGACTTATTCTTACTCTGTCAAGCCTAAATAATAGGTGACATAAGAATTCATAGAACTTCTCTTCTTTACCCATTTCAAGGGTAAAATAGAGTATCTTCAACCTTAGTTGGTCAGGGTGCTCAATTGCATAGAAGAAGGGTTCATAAACAAGCATATAGTCAGCAAGTTTTGATTTACCAACCTTTTGATTTGCAGTAATAATATTATACCTTCTTTTCTCTATTCCGGGGAGCCACACTCTTAATCTTGGGAAAGACAATGGAATACAATTTATCTTGCCATCTAATATCCTCTGTCTTCGGAGTATTAACTTCTCCAGTGCCCTATCAAATGAATCCTTCTCTTCCATAGCTTAAACCAATGTACTTGTCCAATCATTAGTGAGGTCATCCTCCTGACCAGCATTCTCAATGTAATTAGCCAGTTCTGAGATAGGCACTTTAGTACCATCCTTTACCTCTTCTTTCCAAATGAAATATTGAAGTAATCTCATGAACTTATACTCTCCATTGAAGCCAGAAACATAGGCTTGAGTTGCATTGATGATTTGTTCATCAGTATAATCATTCCCATATTTCTTAAAGAAAGTCTGTAACTTTCTTTTAATGTCAGTTTTATTTCCTCTCCAATACTGGTTATTGAAATTCTTTCCTTCTGGATAAATGGATTGAAGTTGAGGTACTAATGCTTCAATTCTTTGATTGAAATCATCAGTCCCCACAGATTTATCAGAATCAAGGATAATGTTATTAACCATATTATTCCCCTTAGAGGTTACAAATAACCCCTCTGGTTGAAATAACTGGTTATAAGATGTACTGATAAATCCTTTTTTCTTCAATTCACTTTCAGCAACATGAAAATCTACATTGTTTTGAATAGCTATCATAAGTAGGACCTCTCCAAGAGAAAGACCACTCTTCTTAATAACCTTGTCATTCAATGAGATTGTCATACTACTATCCAATCAGCAATTCAACATGAGCTTCCTCAACCTTCACAGTCTGTTCACAAGCCTCTACAGATTCATTCACAAGTGCAGCACAGTTCAAGAAATATTTCTCAATTTCCTTGTAAACCTTTGCAGCAGTAGCAAATGCTTTACCTTTAGCTCTGGATTCTGCAATCCTCTTGCCTGCTTCTTCATCAAAGCTGTCTTCTTCATTGCATCTTGCAATAGCTCTTACTTTGAAAGTGCCATTGTTAGATACAAGTGGAAGATTAGCCCACATGTTAGGATAAATATCATCCCATGCAGGATGCTTACACAACTGCATATCACACTCCAGAACACAAACTACTACCTTCTTTTCAGGATTGACAACATAGTTTGCTTTAGTAATTTTAACTCTGTTTCTCATACTTTTATTTCACTTAAATCTGTTTTCACAACTAACTCTGGATTATAGTCCTCAAGCATCTTCTCAACCAACTCTTCTTCCCTTGTACCACTAAAGTATGGTATAATAATGATTGGGTCTTTATGCCTAAGTATTCTACCCAGCCTTTGTTTTATGATAATATCACTGCTGTTAAGATTGGCATATAAACCAACCCTACAATCTACAAGATTCATACCTTCATTAAGCATATTACAGGCTGTAATGTGGTCTATCTTCTTGTGATTGAACATATCAAGTATTACAGAGGATTCCTTGTTTTTGCTGTTAATACAGTTTTCCCCTAATACTTCTGTCTGCTCAATAGAGCTACAGAATGTAAGCACCCTCTCAGAACTCAGCTTCTCCAGAAGAGATAAGATAATAGGGTTCTTTAATTGGGAAAGAAATTTGAGCCTTTGACCTGCAAGGAATAACCACTTTGTCTTTACTCCTTCATTTCTTGTTCTCATATACTGCCTTTTCCAGAACTCTATTTTATTCCCCAACTCTTGGACATACTGATATGCGGTGCATTTAATATGAACCTGAACTGATTTATCCCTAAGATATGACCATCTGTCTTTATACAGACATTCTTTCACAATCTTGGCTTTGGGATGTTCTACAAGAGTATGTACAGCATGTGTATTATCAAGGTCAAGAGGTATAAGAAATACTCTTGGGTCAGGAAGGATTTCATTGTCTATAGCCTCCTTCATCTTCACTGTATAACACTGAAAATCAGGAAACAACTGACTAAGTTCCCACTTCATATCTCTGGTAACTGTTGCTGAAAGCATGATGGAGTGAGATATATTCATAGTAGATACAAATTCCCTGCATCTTTCTGACATGTGCTGTACTTCATCAAATATGACACAATCCCATTCTTCCTCTACATGCTTATTCAATCCAACATAAGTACTGAATTGCAATATCTCAAGCAAGTTCTCAAATCCCCACTTAATAAACTCCTCTTTCCAGTTGTTTATAAGCACTAATCTGGGTACTACTATAAGGATACTTTTAGGGGTATCCCTTAAAGCTAAATCAATTCCTATCTTTGACTTACCAAAGGAAGTAGGTAACTCACAGAGTATAGCATTACTCTTTATATTCATTATCTCTTCCTGAGCCTGTTTTCTATCCATATCTCTTGACAATATTCTTTAGTTTTGTTATATATTGCGGGTCTTCCGCATAGCCTATTTCCTCCAAGAATTTATAATAATCATTCGGGGGTTTGTATCTATACTGTATGTAATTAAGATAAGCAACTACACTCTCACTCCAATGATTGAACTTATAGTAGTCTTTTGACCTGCTATTATACAGTCCAAATAGGTTATTATATTCCCTGCATACCTTAGACCTGAAATGACCTGTCTCAAGTATAGCCTGTGCATACACAATATTCTTGTGTTTCACATTATAATACTCAAGAACTGCCATCAAATCATCATCAGGCTTCTCTGAAAGCAAGAACTCTGGTTGCTCTAATCTCAATACATCTACCTTTTCAGGTTCCCTGTGCTCTTCTTGGTAGTCTATATAGTATAAACCATACAGACCACCAATTAAAAAGAGCATAAGGATATTATACACCTTTTGCTTCATAACATTTGTTTTATATTTGACTCAATACTGTCATTGTAGTACACATTGTCAAATGAAATATCCAAATGTGATGTTATTGCTTCAAGAACTTTCTGTGGTTTAATTGCTCCTATTATAACATTCTCACCAAACTTATGTTCATACTCAAAGATTCCACCATTTACAACAACATCCATGTGTGTAACTACAAGATTCAGCCTACAATCAAATTGGGAAACATAATTATCAATTCTGTGTCTCTCAGTGGCTCTATTCATCAGTGTTGTTTCCAATGCACCAACCTTGAACTCACCTTGATATTCATTATTGACATTTGTTTCATGTTTCCCAGACAAATCAATGTTAAGTCTGTATTTTGGTTTATACCCATTGCCATGCCTTGTAGTGTAAGTTCTTGTGACAAGATATACCTCAGCATTCTTAAGAAACTGAGATTCAATGCCATTCAAACCTACTCTTGAAGGAGTAACATTAGGATAAAAGCCACAATCCATATCCAAGAGTAGTCCTTGTGAACCCTCGAAGATAAGCACATCATAGTCTTTAGTCCATCTGCTATCTTTTACCTTGATAATAGACTTCAATCTATCACAGGCTTCTAAGAAGTTTCCTTCATAGTAAGATGCCTCAGGTTTATGAAATTTTAATGCTTCATCAAGTATTGTTTCAGGACCATTTTCATAACCTAAAAACATAGATGTGTGCTGAACCCTGCTTCTTGATTGATACCTTTTGAATGTAGGATATAACCCTTTTCCACAAGTACCATCAGTAAGAACTTTAGTATTCTCTCTCCCAGCCAGTATATCATGAGGAGTGATAATTCTATTGAATGCACTCATCATTATCTTAGGTTCAATACCTTTACTTACAAGACTGTCATACTCTTTAACCAGACTAATTGGGTCAATGTATGTATTGTCATAAAGCATTGTAGGAACACCAAGCAATACTCCACTACCAAAGGAGGAACATATATGTTCAAGTCCATTATGGTTTATTGTGTGAGCAGCTTGTGGTCCACCTGAGAATCTAACAACTATAGGTCTTTTTCCCTCTTCAATAGCTTTCTTACAAAGCCATTGAACTGTCACACCCTTGCCTTCATCACCAAAGGTATAACCAAGTACAATCTTAACTTCCATTTATCTTAAATGATTTACTGTAGTTTCTTTTATTTCTGAGCTGGAAGATGTTTCTATACTAACTCTAACTTTCATCTTATCAATGTTTACAGCTCCAAGAATGATGCCTGAAATGATATCTGGAATATCTCTACCCTCACCATCCTCAGTATTAATCACTCTCTCACCAAGATACTTCTTCCAACCCTCTTGTACACTTGGCTTTCTACCCATATAATCTTGTAGATTAATATGATAGACATGCCAACTTTCCTGTGCTTCCTTGAGTATCTGAGAAGCCTCTATATCCTTATTCCCTTCAAGAGTGTCTCCAAACAATTTCTTAATGGAGTTACAACCTAAAGAACCATGACAGGGTTCATCACCAATGGTGATAAGGATACCCTTCTGACCTCTCTTCAACAGAGAATCAATAGAAGTATGCCTTGCAGCAAAATACCAAGCAAGAGAATAACTCTCACCTCCATTTCCACCACCATGACCTTCAAGCCAGATAATCTTCAACCACTTATCAAGCAGTTCATCAGAAGATTCAAACTGACCTACTTGGATGGGTGCAATATCTGTGTAATGGTCTCCTATACCCAAGAAGCATACTTGAGGATGCTCAATCCCTTCATCCATGATTTTCTTCATGATTTCAGGGAATCCAAACTTGATAAGATATTCAGGGATAACTCCCATACTACCTGTAACATCAAGAGATATAATAATAGGGAGAGAAGTAGGATGTTCCTCACTATCTCTTGCCTCCCTTATTTTACCTTTGATGTCCATCTCTCTGTGCATCTCTCTTTGTTTGAATACCTCTTCTCTGGTCTGAGATTGATAGCTCACTCCTCTGGAGTGACTATTCATATAGGAATAACTACCACCACCCATTACTGTACAAGTTTAGATTTCCACTCAGGTAACACTTTCAATACAGCAGTTGTGTCAGCCAAAGGACCAAACAGATATTCATATCTATCCAGTACAATCTCCAACTGAATGATTGCATCCCTTTTGTTGAGACCAATCTCCACATCTTTCTCCATGAATTTAGTTGCATCAAAATCTGATGGAACCACAGCACCACTGGTAAGACTTGAAGGAGACAAGTCAAGAAGAATATTCTCCCTGTCTCTGTCATAGTTTCTGATTCTATGACACAAATCTTCAATCCTTCTCTTGTAGATAATCTCTACATCTTCTGATACACTCTCAGCTCTACTTTCTTTAAGCTGTCTGAATGTTCTCATCAAGTCTGATTTGAACACTCCATTTTTATTTTCAAGTTCACTCATAATTTCTTATTTAAAAATACTCCAATCTTAGACCATATCTTATGTAGCCCTGTACCTTCTTTAAAAGAGAATATCCATCTGTCAACACAGCAATCCGAACCCCACATAGAATGTACAACATACCAAATTAGGAAAGCTATAAAAGCTATAATACCAATAATGGGAATTATCATGACAATGTAGATTAAAACTCCTTGCCACAAAGGAACTGTAATATCCCTTTCCCATTGCAATTTCCTACCATCATATGACTTACAATGGGTACTTTTCATAACCCATACTATAATGGTAGTGAATATCAATCCTATTATCAACCAAACCATAACTACTTACTAATATCTTTGAAGATAGTAGGAACTTGACCATATACAGGTAATTTGCCATCCCATTTCTCAATCCACATCTTCTCAAGAATAGCAGGAGTAAGAGCCTGTTGTTTCAATTCATTAGCTTTCTTCTCTGCTTCTGCTGCTACAATAAGTTTCTTAGCTTCTGCTTCTGCCACCCTGATTTCATTTTCAACTTGCATGGCTTCTTGAACAGCCTTATTCTTGGCAGTAATAGACATTTCCAAGGATTCAGGATATTTAAGACCTGAGGTCATTTCCCCAAGAACAAAGTTTTCTTTAGCTAATACTTCCCTTAAATAATCTTCTGTAGCCTTTTCAAACTCTTCCCTTTTACTTACCAAATCATCTGTTGTATAAGCATTTAGCTTTAACCTATAAGCATTTTTTATATGAGTGACAAGTACATTCTGAATTACATCTTCAAGAGGTTTCCTATATTTACTAAATATCTCAGGAGCCTTTCCTGCCATAGGATTAACATTGATTGTAGGGTCCACAGTAAACTTGCTACCATCCTTTGCATTGATTTCAAATGCAGGGTAATCTACAGTCTGAACATACATAGGATATTCATAGATTTCAGTAGTGATAGGATTGTACCATACTCTACCTGTAACCAAAGCCACATCACCAACACCCTTATCATCACCATAAAGGCTTACTTTGATACCTTCACAACCAGCATCAATTCTCTCACAAGATGATAGACTTATCATCACCATAAAGGCTATTAACAGCCCACCTAAAAACTTATTTTTCATGTTTTCTTTTAAATTTTATTGTTGTAAAACACTTGGTCTTGTAGGAAACCAAGATAGTAATAATGATTAAGAAGAATCCTACAACATTCTCCATTGTATTTGCTTGGGACATCATATGAAAAGACACATTAATAAATCCCATTAGCATGACAAACCATACAGCTATTTTCAGTATATTCATTCTTTGAATTTTTGTTTTGTATATTCTTCTATATCTGTTATTTTGACTATATAGTCATAGTAAGCATAAGAACTGTACCATCTACCTCTTGGACTTTCATAATCAAGAACTTCATAATAATCCCCTTTCCCAATCACTGTAACTCTTGTAAATTGCAGTAAATGCTCTAACTGGGCTTTAGTATATAGACTATACCTACTTATATCAGTATCTCTACTACTGCTAAATTTACCTCTATACACTGCCCAAACAGGCAATAACATATAGTTTCCTTTAACAGATACCCAAAGTTTTCCAATAAATAAAGGTCCAGTAGTAGAAGCTCTCTTGAAGAGATATGTAGTAATAGGCTTGAATTGCTCTAATACATCCATTTTAATATGGCTATTATTCCAATTAATGTGCTTAGGACTATAGGCTTGTCTTTTTCTGGAGTACTTTTTATAGTTCAAGATACCATTAGAAACATAAAAGCCTGATGCCCATTGATAACCTTTCATCTTTTCTTCTTCATAATCAAGAAAGGAATCAAAAGTTTCTTTAATAGGTTTATTCTGTTTATATTTCTTCATCTCTACTACAAACTCTGAGAAGACATCATTCACTGGTCTCCCAACCCTCTTCATTAGAAAGTTCTTTACTTCCTTACAGGGAAAATATCCCCTTCCTCTGCTGGTTTGACCCCAATAACTATTCTTATCAGATTGTACTCTCATAGGCAAATGGCTTGCATCCATTCTATTCATAGAAGCTCTCTTAGTCTTCTTGTATAGTCTGGACTTTCTTCCATTACCATGACCTTTCATCTTAAATTCATAGCTCATATTTCCAATAGTTTTATGTAAGTTCTCCCACCATCCTTATCATACCACAACAATAGTATATACCTATCATAGCTTAGGACTAAATCAAGATAGGGATGGTATCTAACAAAAGTACTTATAACTAATACTCCTATTAAGATTAATACAAATAACATACTACCTCCACTATAAATAATTTAATTATCATGAACAGTGTAGGTATAACTCACTCCACCAAGACCTTCTACAATCCTTTTAAGATGTGCTTCAAGTCTCTGTTTCTTGGTAAGTCTCTCCCAATCTTTTGCTTTCATAAAGTAAGGAGCTTCTTTTCCTGTCATGTAGTCATAAGCATCCATACTAAGATTAAGAGACTGACCAGCAGATTTACACTTTCTTGTCTTTACAGTGATAGTTTTAGCATCCTTCTTACCATCTTCAAGACTTTCTATTTTCATATTGAAAGTGTTATAACCTGTGCCTGCTTTTTCTTTCTCAAGAGCTTTAGCCTGCTCTTGGCTCAGCATCACACTACCTTGTAATGTGACACTGAGACTCACTTTGATTTCATTATTCATCTGAATCTTTGTCTTTCAGCATAGCTCCCATAAGAAGCACATCCAGTATGGCTTCTGGACCTTCACTTGCCAAATTCTTAGCTGCAATACCAACAACCATCTTCTGTTGTTGTTCTCCAATGAATTTCTGCAAGCCCATAGGCAGAGTGCCAAGCAAGTAACTAATCACTATAGCTTTGCTTTGAGGGTCTTTTAATTTTTTCAACTCAATCAGGCAATTATCCAACACATCTTCTGCATCAGTATCACCTGTTTTCTTGCCAAGGTCAATTACCCCTTCTCTTAATCCATCCATTGCTTCTTTGGGAAGTGGATTGTTAAGACCTAATTTTTCTCTCATGTTTTCTACGAAGCTCTCAGCTCCACTCTTTTCATTTTTCATTGTTTTTTTTTTAGTAAAACACTATGTTAATTATCACATGAATGTGCATAAAAAGAAAAGGCTACCAGTAATTAAACTGATAGCCTTTAAAAGATAGAATATTCTACAACACTCTTTAAAAGTTGATATAAAATCTACTCCTTTCTTACTTTAAAATTTATTGTATAATTATGATATGAAGTAAGTGTTGTATATCACTAATCTTTGTGTGGGGATGGTTAGACTCGAACTAACATTTGATTGTTTTACTGACAATTGTGTAAACCTTGAAGTAACTCTCGCAAATCACTAATGCTTCCATAGAACAATTGTAAGAGGATAAAACTTGCTTTATTTCACCACATCCCCATTTTAAATGGTAGCTTACCTACCAGCAAATGAACAAAACCTTTATTGCATCTCCAGAATGAGCTTACTCAAACCTTACATGGGCATCTTGTATCATTATAATTTCCATCGTGGAGGGAATTGGACTTGAACCAATGACCCGTAGCTTTCAACATGCTTTTTGAAGTAACTCTAATCTACACCAACACATTACTGTGGAACCATGACTAAAGTGTAATTTTCATCTTATACTGCTCTACCAACTGAGCTATCCCTCCATAAGAAAAAGACATCATAGAATAGTACAAAGAGTGTATTGCAAAATATAATTGATTTTATGAAGTAACTCTGTGCTTCACTAATGATGTCTTATAAGAAAATGCCATAGAACATTTAACAGATTTTTGTAATCTACACGAATTAAAAGTTCATTGATGTAAATCTGTAACACACTAATGGCATTATATTATTGTTCCTCAAACTTATTCTGCAAGCCTTCTAAAGCTGCAATATAAGTGAGAAAATGCTCTGACCAACCTGAAATCTCAGCAGTCCATCTACCTCTATAATTCACACCTCTTGTATTGGCTGATACATCACAAATGTAATTGTACTGACCAAAAGGCTCAGGAAGGATAGACTTATTATAGTGGAAGTCTATATCCTGTGAATCTGAGAATATGATGATTCTATCAAACTTGGTTCCTTTAAACTGGTTTCTACACCAGTCAAGACATTGTTTAGTGAAGATACCTCCACCACCAATTCTATTTCTGGTTTCCATAATCTGATTGAATACACCAAATCCTTTTTGAGGATACTTGATATGTTCTGATGCTTGCTTTCTTGCTGCATCACTACCTGCTGTAGTAACAAGTTCATAGTCCTCACATTGATTAATAGCTAACATAGCCATTGCACATGCTTGGTCCATTCTGTTGAACTGAGAATTACCAGAAGTAAGACTACCCATAGAACCACTGACATCTACTATAAACAAGGTTTTACCCGGAAGTTTAGGTAGATTCTTGTATGCTTCAAGCATAGCATCTTCAATATCTCTACTGAACTCAGGATTCATCCTGTTAGCCTTTAAGAAGTCAAGAGGTAATAACATTGAAGACCTGAGTTTTGTCAATCCCTCAACAATAACTCTTCTATCAACATCTGCCTTCTTCATGTTATTTATGTTCCTCAACATAGCCAAACCACCAATCTTATTCTCAAAGATTAACTTAGTCCAAGTCTCTTTCCTATCTTCACCAGCAGAAAGTAATACTTCCCAAGTTTCAGGTGGTGTAAGAGTTCTGTCAGCTACTTTTTTGAATAACTTGGTTTCATAATCATTGTTTGGCTTAGGTCTGCACAAGAACATAACATCTCTCAGCTTAATGGCTGCATCCCTGTCATATTTAGCCAGCTTGTATTCATTGAAATTATGAAAGGCAGCACTTAATCCTTTCTTAGCTTGGTTACAGATGGGCTTTTTACCATCCTTCCAATATAATGCCAAGAAATCTGTAAGCATATCAGCCCTTGTAATAATCTTAGGCAACAAGTCAGCTACAAACAGCTTGTGTTCAGGATATTTACACATTTCCACTGCTATAAACAGGGGTGTATGTCTCAGCTTCTGCATTAACCTTGCTTCAAGAGCAATATTATACACATCAACAGCAGGACACAAAGGTGTTAATCTTTTGATTTCTTCTGCTACCTTCTTACCATCCATATATGCAACATCTTCCCAAAGAAGATTAGCTAATACAGCTCTCCTCAATAATGCTACATTACTCTGTTTAGCTGCCAATGCACCTGAACCACCAGCCAGTCTTTCTGTATCCAACTTTGAAGTTGGCTTCACTAATGGATTTAACTTTCCCATAGAATTGTTTCTTTATTTAATTGACACTGCAAAGATATGTCAAAGGTTTCATATATGAAAATATATTTCCACCTTTAACATTCTTTTGTTATTTAATACCAAATCTCAGGCAAATAATCTTTGCCATACTCAAATGTTGTTTTCATCTAAATCTGGATGTTTGTAAATTAAGAATCTGCAAGCATAAGCTACTATTAAATGTTGTACACCTGTTGCAGCTAATACTCCTATTACTATCAGGTTCCAATCAGGTAATGATTCCCAATTAAATAACCATAATGCACATAAGAAGAATGTTATCCATGTAGTACTACAATAGATACAGAAACCAAGAGGATAAGCAATGAAACCTAAGAATCTATGCCATATATTAGGTGTATGACACCCATCTATATCACAATACATCTCTGATTTCTTTACCCATTTCTTAAGTATTACATACCACCAGTGGAATATCATATCTTCCACCTTTAAACAATTTCTGTAGAAGATTCCTAATAATCCTCCTACTAATCCTACAAGGATAAATTCAAATACAAACTGAGTCATGTTTTTTTTTTAGTTCAACACTTATTTAATAGTCTCTATATCCTTTAGTCTTGAGTCTTTCCGCAGTATTCAAAGTTCTTCATATAATAGTTTATTAGAATTTCCTTCTTGAGCATTTCTTGACATTTACAAGGTAGAAATGTCTGACAGCCCATAACACCCTTTATAGCTTACCTATTAGCATCCTGTGTTTTCTGTACTTATTATATTGCAGCCCACACCAGACCAAAACCATTTACAGTTGTGGAGCATGAGGGGTTCGAACCCTCGTCTTACTAATCTTTAATAAAAGAATTTCACATGCTTACCTATTTGATATGTGGTTGGTTATCCACTGGGGTTGACCAGAAATCAACACAATCCACCACCTTATTTCAATTTATCTCTGTTAGAAATAAGGAAACCACATGCTATGCACCTTTCTGTTTCCAAGCAAGTGCTACTCAGCCTATTTAGGCAGCAACTCTATAAGTGTTGTCAGTTATTGTTTTGATGTCTCTCCATCAGTCTCTGCATGTTCTCTTACCAAATAATTAATAATCAAAACCAAATCATGCCCCATGAAGAGCCTATATTCACATACCAGCTCCCTTGTATCAATTGTTTAATAATAAATAAAATGGTGTACCCCCAAGAGGACTCGAACCTCTGTCTAAAGTTTAGGAAACTCTTGTTCTATCCACTGAACTATGAGGGCAGAATGTAGCCATGTTTCACAACATAGCTACTCCAATCTAATTAACCTTATATAAACACATACCTAAAACAACAAACTCAATTCATCAAACAACAGTTTGGCTGCTTCCTTGGCATCCTGTGCATTCTTGAAGTACACAATACCTGCATACTGTACAGTTCTGTGTTCATAGATTGCAATGCCATCAGTCAGATTTACCTGTTGTACTACTGCTGAACCACCCATAGAAGATTTGCCAATGAAATAACCAGTCTTACCAGCTTTCATTTCCCAACTACCATTGTAGTATTTAGCCATAATAGCTAATTTGTGGAGTGTGTCCCATTTACCTCTTTCTGAATAAGGTATAGAGCATCCAGAGGGCTGTGTATTTACTTGACTCTTCATGTATTCATAACCAGCCAGTTCATTTTCAGAGTAAGCCTTCAATGCAATTGCTTTAAGGGCATTGTTACCACTCTTATACCATTCCCTTGCTTCTTCAAGAGATATGGAAACACTTCTTTTCTCTTCCATGTTATTTCTTTTATCAATGTCAAAATCACTTCCAGTACATTGGTTCATTACCTTTCCATTCAACAAGAAAGGCTCTATGACCTTAAGTTTGATGCCACCTTGAACCTCACAAAAATTCTTGTCCCATCCTACTACCTGCATAGCAGTAGAATATCTTTTATCCTTAATCATATCTCCTGCTTGGATACTATCAAAAGGACACAAGAACATGTATTGTTTCATCTTTCTTGTCTCTGAATAACTCAGTTTTTGGTCTGTATAGACCACATAAATTGTCCGTACCATAGTTTATTGATTATTTAAGTTCTTCATCAGAATCATTGAGATACTTACATAATGTAAGCACCTCAAGTTCTTCTTTATTAATAGTTTTATAACACACAAATACAAGTGCAGCTACAAGCATTATACCATAAAAGAAATATCCTTGGTCATAAATACTATCTACACCCATCGTGAATATCATGGTTACAAGGATAGTCATGTATAATAACATACCCTTGAATATCATTTCAATCTTCTTCATATCTATTGATATTAGTAGTTGGATAAAACAGGTAAAGAATACCACAGACTACTGTTACTATTGCTGTAATCTCAGTAACTATACCACACATAGCAGATAATACTCCCATTATTGCTATAAGTCCGAATGTATTTTTCATTTTAAGAATTCTGTTACTGTAATAATATCATATTTAATGTGATTCAATAATGCCACATGCTCAGCTTCTTCAACTGTATTTGCATAAATATCCCCAACATTAATAAGGTTGTTACCTATGTGTTTATACAGGGTGTACCTATTATGCTTCAATAATTGAGTATATTCTTTTAAATCCATTATCTTTTTCTTTTATATTTATTGAACTCTTTTCTTGCAACATCTCCTTTGGAGAATGTCTGCATAGTGATGCTATTGTCTGATGCAATTACTATTGACCATTCAAAAGCATGTGTCCCAAACAGTGAAACTGTTCTACCCAATTGGTCTGTAACTGTAGCTCTTAATGTAGAGTCGCAGTTACTTCTGTTGTATTCCTTTGCCATAATTATTTTATTAATCTTAATAACTCTCTTTCTTCCGGCTCTTTAAATCCTCTGGATACTAAGTCATTATAGTTTGATAATGACTTTGGTAGATTGAGGTTTATTTCACCATAGAATGATTGAATATACAAAGGATTGTCTTTGTGAGCTTCTGTAGAATCAACCTTTTGATAAAGGTTATTGCAATAGCTTAAAAATTTTGGATGTCCCATATGTTTATAAGTTAATTTGTTAATAATTGAAGCACATACTGGATTTGAACCAGTGACCTTCATTCCAACTACCTTTAAAATCATTGGATATGATGCTCTAACCACTGAGCTAATGTGCCTTTAATATGAGCTTATTTACTTGCAGAGGTGTACTCTTCCTTAAATAGGCAGACTTTCTTTTTAGGTTTCCTTTACTCGGTTAATACATGTGAGTCCCTCTGGGATTTCTGACTTACCTCTTCTATTGACAATTATGTCTAAGTATTAACACTACTGACTTTTGTCTCAAGCAGGACTTACAGGCTACCATTCTCTCCCATTATTTCATCTTTCAGGTGGATGTATGTTAGGTCCCCTAAGTGGTCAACACATGAAGTAACATCACTCAATATCTTATTCTTATTATTTAATTATTAGTTCTTTCTTAACATATTTTAATGGCATATATCCTGTCAACTGCTACTATTGTTCACAATTGATTGCCTCAATTAGCCCATTGATATGTAAGTTGTGTGCTTATTATAAGCATTTTTGTGGTTCAATGTAACTCTAAGCACTGTTTAGTTTGACATTGTAACCAGTAAATCCAGTTATTCTATTACTCCTCTTCCTTCTTTTGACATGTCTTTGAATGTGGCATAATGTGGGTGAGATGATATGATAAACCACTCACTCTTCCACACTTTCACACTTTCAACAAACATAGAAAGAAAGAATAAAGAAAGGACATTTGAGACACTATTCTTCATGCACTCTAATACAAGCTCTAATGCAATAAGATTGGCTACTTAAAGCCTACAACTTACTATCTTCAAACATAGAAACTCCCCCACTACTATCCATACTCCAGAAAGGAATAAGGAATAATAGTAGGAGAGTGTGTAGTATTTTACACTTCCATCCAGCAATTAGCTATCCAAACAAATGTAGAACCAGCATGATTCATATGCCAATTACCATTCTCAGTATATTGCTTTGAGAAGGCTTCATCAGAGTCTATACTTGATGTATGACCATCTAACCAAATTATCTTGTCCATAACTATTAATGCTTAAAAGATACTATTAATGCTCAGAAGAATAAAACAGAAAGAGGGCAAAGCCCTCCTTCATTAGAATGTTGCCAACACTGGTGCACCACCTGTGCCTTCTTCATGCAGCAACCAGAATACTTCACCATCAGGTGCTTCAACCTGTGATACCATAGGATGCTGAGGAATGCCCTTAACTGCAACAGCTCCTGTCTTAGCACCAAAGGTGAAGAACAGCTTGTTGGTCTTAGGATTCTGTTTCACTTGGATTTTGTCCACATGTTGAGCTGCTTTAAACTGTTCAACTGTCAATGTCTCACGGAATTTTAACTGATTGTCCATAATGTAAATGATTTAAATTGTTAATGAATAATTGTTTAAACCACGGGGGTATGACCCCACTGGCTAAGTGATGGGGGAGGTGGGGTTGGTGTATATCCCCCTCATGACTATACACAACTTTTTAAAATCAAAAAAAAA
>ENA-ORNI01000101-ORNI01000101.1-human-gut-metagenome-genome-assembly--contig:-NODE-101-length-93794-cov-8.82736_pt1 | contig 93794 bp, 72 predicted proteins | sample MGYA00242118_ERZ509028 | MGnify/ENA primary metagenome ERZ509028 (study PRJEB26280, sample SAMEA2338755) | human gut metagenome | biome: human gut; feature: human-associated habitat; material: faeces...
AGCTGTTAAGTGCGGTTACTGGCACTTGTGGCGTTACAACCCGGCTCTGGAAGCAGAAGGCAAGAATCCGTTCACACTGGATAGCAAAGAACCAAATTGGGATGACTTCAAAGGCTTCCTGAAAGGCGAAGTTCGTTATGCATCAGTTATGAAACAGTATCCTGCAGAAGCAGAAGAACTGTTCCAGGCAGCTGAAGACAACGCAAAATGGCGTTACAACAACTATAAGCGTCTGGCTAACCAAGCTTGGGGTGCAGCTGAATAAATCTTTGATCAGATAATAACTTTCGAAGGGGGAAGGGACTAAAAGAGGTTCTTTCCCCCTTTTTGAACAAAAATGAATAGGTTTCACCACAGATTACACGGATTAACACAGAACTCTTAATCCTATATATTGACGAAGATAAATTATTAATCTGTGTAATCTGTGGTGCCCCCCCCAAAAAAACGGAATAATCATGAATATAACCATACGCCCCACCCGGCTTGAAGAACTCGGCCAAGTGATGCCATTCTACGAACGTGCCCGCCGCTTCATGGCTGCCAATGGCAATGCCAACCAGTGGATCAACGGATACCCCTCCCCTGATGATATCCGGCAAGATATCGAAAACGGGAGCAGCTATGTGTTTGTAAACGAAAATCAAGAGTTAGAAGGCTGTTTTGCTTTCATCCGGGGAGAAGATCCCAACTACAAAGTCATCAAAGACGGCGCCTGGCTCAACGATGCCCCTTACGGGGTGATCCATCGCATCGCATCCGGCGGAAGGGTAAAGGGATTGATGGACTTATGCCTGGAATGGTGTTCGTCCCACTGTCCGAACCTGCGTGTAGACACTCACCGTGACAATAAAGTACTCCAAAACATTCTCCTAAAGAACGGTTTCACCTATTGTGGCATTATTTATGTGAAAAACGGTACGGAACGACTTGCCTACCAACGCACTGCCGTTACCCGATAGACAGAAATCAGAAGTTGGATTCCCGGACACACATATACCGCTTATGATTCAGGGATCCAGCTTTCTACCAGTTCCCGATGTTCGTCACGCCATTTTCGGACAAGATCTTCTTCATCCATGCGTGCATCTTTAAGTGCTTTCATCAACGAACTAATCTCTTCTGTAGTGAATTTAATATTACTGAAAAACTTTGCCGCAAAAGGATCTTTCTCCGTAAATCCTTTCCATCCGACGACATAGATAGATTCCACATTCCCATAAGTACCTTTCGGATCATGCAGGAACTTCAATGGATAGCGGTCGAACATCCAATGCGGAGTCCATCCGGTGATGACGATCCACGCCTCCTTCTCCATAGCCTTCTGTAAAGAAGCCAACATAGTAGAGCTGCTCGAGGTGAGTAATTTATAACCATCAAGACCATAATCCCCGATAGCCTTATCGGTAGTTTTCATAATACCGGCTCCGGCATCGATCCCGACAATCTCGGAAGAGAACTGCCCTTTGTAGGCGGCAAGTTCCCCAATCGAATCGATAGTGACATATTGAGGTACCACCAGCCCTACCCTCGCGCTATCATATACCTCTCCGATAAACTCTATCTGATCACCGTATTGATCTATATAATCCTTCATTGTCACAGGTAACCAGGCATCCATAAACACATCTGCCTTCTTACGGGAAACCGAGGCAAAAACGGGAGCTACATCTGCATTCAGCAACTCCACTTCGTACCCCTTCTCTTCCAGCACCACTTTAGCCAGATGACTCATGGCAATTCCTTCCAACCAGTTGGCATAGGCAATGCTTATCTTCTTTTTCCCGCTATCCGGGTTACAGGCTACGCACATCACAGCCAGTAGCAACAAACTTCCTATTATTCTATATTTTCGCATATCCTATTCTTTCTCCTTTCTATTTTTTGTCCTTCCGACGGACCATTCCCTGAGTAATCCGGTCTAAAATAATTGCCAATATGACAACGGCTATACCTCCTTCAAAGCCCAGCCCGATTTTCATCTGGGTGATACCTTTCAAAACGATTTCTCCTAAACCGCCGGCAGCAATCATAGCCGCAATGACAACCATGGAAAGAGACATCATAATCGTCTGGTTCACTCCGGTCAGGATGGTGGGCAAAGCAAGGGGCAACTGTACTTTATAAAGCAACTGCCATCGGGTAGCTCCGAACGAGCGTGAAGCCTCTACCACATTCTTTGGCACCTGACGGATGCCAAGCCCTGTAAGGCGAATCACCGGAGGCATTGCAAAGATGATTGTAGCAAATACTCCCGGAACCACTCCCAGGCCGAAAAACAAAACAGCAGGAATCAGATAGACGAAGGCTGGCATGGTCTGCATCAGGTCGAGAATGGGATGTATCACCTTCTCGGCACGATTGCTGTTTGCCGTCCATACTCCGATGGGAACCCCTACGATAAGGGCCAGGCAGGTGGATGACAGAACCAGTGCCAATGTCTGCATAGTGGCTTCCCAGAATCCCATACCATAAATAAGCAACAAGCCTAAAAGGGTGAAAACTGCAACCCCGCGTCCGGCTTTCGCCCATGCCAGCAGCACCATTGCCGCAATGGTCAGATAGAAAGGAATGCCGAACAGTATGTGCTGGAATCCATTAATAAAACTACCGATGCCTAAGTTGAGTGCATCGAAAAAAGTGGAGAAGTGTATCATCATCCAGTTGATGAGCGTCTCAATATATTGTCCTATGTTGATCATAATTCTATTGCATTTTGAATGATTTCATTGATTTCTTGTTTGTTCTTTCCGGTTACCTCATAAATAAGCGATGACAACGGAACAACTCCCTGAAACTCGCGGGTCTCGTTCACTACCCAGATAGGCGAATTGGTTTTTGTCATCAACGGTAAAATATCTTCCAGTATCGTATCTCCCAACACCGAATGCACTTCCTCCCGGACAACCGACTCGATCGACTTCACCTGGTCCTGACGCAATCGGAGCAAATCTTTCAGTCGGACCTCTCCCACAAGCACATTGTTTACATCGACCACAGGCAACACAGTCAGGTTACGCTCGAGCATTTTACGAATCAACACCTGCGGTCCCTCTTTCTTCAATCGGGCCACAAGGGGTTTATCTACCATCACTGATGCAGCGGTAATAATCTTGCTACGGTCCACACTCTGCACAAAGCGCTCTACATAAGCATTGGCCGGTTCTGTCAGGATCTCTTCCGAAGTGCCTACCTGTACCACCTCACCATCTTTCATGATAGCAATCCGGTCGCCCAATTTAATGGCTTCATTCAAATCGTGGGTAATAAACACGATGGTCTTCTTCATCTTAGATTGTAAGGCCAGCAATTCATCCTGCATCTGTATGCGAATCAAAGGATCGAGAGCGGAAAAAGCCTCATCCATCAGCAGCACCTCAGGATCATTGGCCAACGCACGGGCCAAACCGACACGTTGCTGCATACCTCCCGACAGTTCGCCGACCATCTGGTTCTCGTAGCCCTTCAGTCCTACCAGTTGCATGCTTTCCATCGCCCGCTGCTCCCGCTCCTGTTTCTTTACTCCTTGCAGTTCCAGTCCGAAAGCTATATTATGCAACACCGAGCGATGGGGCAACAACCCAAAATGCTGGAACACCATAGCCAGCTCTTTTCTTCGGATACGGAGCAATTCTTTATCAGTGACGTTAGAAATATCTCTCCCGTTAATGATCACTTCGCCCGAGGTCGGTTTTATCAATCGGTTGATGCAACGCAGCAAAGTTGATTTTCCACTTCCCGAAAGTCCCATAATCACAAATATTTCTCCTTCCCGGATAGATAGGTTTGCATCTTTTACGGCCACCGTACATCCGGTAGCCTTCAATATCTCACTTTTGCTCTTTTCTTCCTTCAACATGCGTAAAGCATGCTGTTTGTCATTGCCAAAAATGAGATACAAGTCTTTAATCGTTATTTTACTCATACATAATAGGGTTTAGATTATTAAAAAAACAGATCGGGTGACCTATACACACGAAAACAAGCACTTCTTTATAGCAAGGAAGTTGATGCCGGGGAAGCGACGGTTCCGCCGTTCCCCGGTCAAATATGATTTCTTTACCCGATTATTACAGACAGGATTCCTGTCAACAGATAGTTTACTATATCCCGAAAGTCAATTTCACATCTGCACACAGCTATCTTCCAAAGATGCGTATGCAGACAATTAAGTAAACAAGCCGAACGTTCAAATGGTTCATCGCATTATTTCCGGCAGGCGCATTACACGTACATAAACCCCTACAAAAGAGTCAGTATCAATCGGCCAGCACACTGTCATCCCTCCACCTGTGAAGCCTGAGGTCGACACATCCATTTTTACGGAAAGAAACACCTTCGGCATCCAGCAGCCGCCGCTGCTCGTCCCATCCGGGCACTAATCGGCCTATGGCATTGACTACCCGATGACAAGGGAGGTTTAAACCGGCAGGCACCTGCCTCAAGGCACGCCCCACCATGCGTGAATATTGCGGCATCCCGAGCAAAGCGGCAATATCGCCATAAGTAGTAACACTACCGGCAGGAATCTCACGCACGACACTGTATACTTCATTACAAAAAGTTTCGGACAAATTAGATTTATTTTCTTTATAATCTTTCATGGATGTATTGCTTTTATACAGTGAGTTCCTTTATAATCCGCTTCTCTTCAGGAACTCCGTCGGACTTTCACCGAACTGCTCCTTGTAACACTTCGCAAAGTACGAAGGAGATGTGAATCCCACTTCATATCCGACCTCCGCTATCGTCATATCCGAAGAAGCCAACAGAGATGCCGCCTTTTTAAGACGTGCCATGCGGAGCAACTCATTGGGAGCGTAGTTCGTGAGCGACTTGATCTTCCGATAAAGCTGAACCCGGCTCAACCCCATCTCCTTGCCCAGATCTTCCACATTAAGTTCCGAATCACCCATCTTCACCTCGATCAGCGACTTGAACCTCTCCACAAAATCTTTATCCATATCGCAAATGTCTTCTTTCGCCAGCGTCTGCCGGTCGCCAAAGAACTGCTTCATACGCTGCCGCGATTCAATCAGATTTCGGATACGGGTCAACAAGAGTTGCGAACTGAACGGCTTTGAGATGTATGAATCGGCTCCTCCCGCATATCCCTGGATGCGTTGCTCATCGAGCGAACAGGCCGTAAGCAGGATAACGGGAATGTGGCAGGTTTGCAGTTCTCCCTTCAGCCTCCGACAACACTCTATGCCATCGATCCCCGGCATCATCACATCCGAAATAATCACATCGGGGACGTACTTCATCGCTTTACGGATTCCTTCGGTACCATCCGCAGCTTCAATAATCGAATACTCCGAATTGAGCAACGTATGCACATAAGCACGGATGTCGGCATTATCGTCGATCACAAGGACAGAAGGTTTGGACGGATCATTCAGGTTTTCCGCTTCATCCTCGCGGAGCAGGCTGTCCACCCGGTCCGAAGCAGACTCCTCCATCGGAGCAGTCACCACACAAGCCCCCTCTTCACAAGTCCGCACCGGCAGATCGACAGTAAAGACAGTTCCCAACCGTTCGTCACTCTCCACACTAATACTTCCGCCATGTATCTCGACGAATGCTTTCACCAATGCCAACCCGATGCCGGAACCGGTATGATGCCTATCGATTTTATAGAACCGATCGAAAATGCTGCGAATGTGTTCAGCCGAAATCAGGCTGCCGGTATTGGCCACCGTGAAACGGAAGAAAGGCGCGCCGTCCTTCTGCAGAGCCGCAAGACGGACAGTGACCTTTCCATTCTCCGGAGTGAATTTAAAGGCATTTGCCAACAAATTGAAGTAAATGCGTTCCAGCTTCTCCGCATCTGCCTGTGTGTGATAATCCGTATCGGGCATACTGTCGAAAGAGAAGTGGATATGTTTCCGCCGGGCAGCCGCCTGAAACGAATCATTCCACTCTACAAAGCATTGCAACAGGTCGAGCGGAACCGGTGTAAACTCCATTTTTCCGGTCTCGTATCTGCGAAAATCAAGTATTTGATTGACCAAACGCAATAGGATCTGCACATTGCGTTGCACCAGCAACAACATTCTACGCCGGTCACCTTCCAGCGACGGATCTGCCAGTAGCTGTTCCACAGGATCGGCAACCAAAGTGAGAGGAGTACGGAAATCATGTGAAATGTTGGTGAAGAAAACCAGTTTGGCATGGGTAGCCTCTTCCAACTGATGGGAAAGTTCGATCAGCTGATCTCTTTGCTCTTCCAACTGCTCCTTTTGCCGTGACAGCTCCCGGTTCAGGCGATTCTTGGAACGAAGCGATTTATATACTACAATCAGCAACCCGACGATCAACAGCAGGATGATCAGGCCTCCGTACAACACTATCCGTTGCGTAGCCACCCTCGAGAGATATATCCCCACACGGTCGTTCAGTGTCTCGATCTTTCCGTCCAGCTCACCGATATGGTTTGTCTGCAACTCCATCACATGCGCGTTTACCGCATCGACTACAGCCGTCTTCAACTTCGTTTCCCGTTCAAAAGGTTTCTTTTCGAGAATATCCATTGCCAGTTGCACCACTTTATCCCCTTCGGTGGGATAGATAAAGGTGGCATCCAGTACGCTGTCGAGCACCAGTTCCACTCCATTCCCCTTACCCGGCAGGGCATCGATGCCCACAAAAATCATCTCCTTCTCCCGTCCTCGACGACCGGCAGCCCGAAAAGCCCCTGCAGCCATACGGTCATTCATTCCATATACGGCATCGATCTCCGGAAAACGTTGCAAAAGGGAGTCCATCTTTGCCTCGGCAGGTTGTTGCAGCCATCCTGCATCTTCGCTGGCAAGCAAGGTCATGTCCGGATATTGGCTGATGGCACTCATAAACCCCTGATGGCGCTCGATAGCGGGAGTAGAACCGACAAGTCCGCTCAGTTCGACTACTTTTCCGCGCCCTTTCAGGCGATGGGCTATGTAATTGCCGACGGCTTTGCCCAACTCATAATTGTCGGCTCCGATGTATGCGGTATATTTATCGGAAAGTATTCTGCGGTCTACCATAATCACCGGTATTCCTTTATCGAAAGCCTCCTCGACAACCGGAGTGAGAGCCATTCCTTCATTGGCTGCTACAATCAGCAGGTCAACCTTCTGCCGGATGAAGTATCGTATGTCTTCTATCTGACGCCGGCTGTCGTCATGCGCCGTACGTGTCTCTACTTTGACTCCTCCGTAGAACAAAGCTTCCCGCTGTATCTCGTCATTCATCTTGTGACGCCAGGTGTCGTCACTGCATTGTGACACACCGATGGTATATCGGGGAGCATCCGGACTGCACGAGACAAGCAGTCCCGACAGCATCAGTCCGAGTAAGAAAAGTATACGGTTCATGGTTGGTTATTACATAAAAGGTTCCGGAGGCAAATATAACAATTTCCCTCCGGAATCTCCCACCTGCTTGGTTTAAAACCAAAGTCCCGTTGGTTTAAAAGGTGAGTTATGAAACACTCTCCTGATTTTAAACCCAACGGAACTTTCTATCAACCAATCAATAACCCTATATAAACCAACACATTAGTCATTCAAACGATTCCTCAAAGCCTCCGGAAGTACGGGCATCGCTCCACTTTGGGTACATACGTAAGCAGATACCTCTACCGCCAGCCGATGTGCCTCAGGGATACTCTTTCCTTTTAAAACAGATGAACAAAAAGCCGCTGTAAACGAATCACCCGCCCCCACAGTATCGGCAACCGGAACTTTCGGTGTCTCCTGGAAAGAGACCGTACCGGGAGTGAATACATAACTTCCGTTCGTTCCGCAAGTCAGGATCAGCATCTTCAGGTTGTACTTGGCCAGCAGAATCCAACATTTATCCTGCAGGTCGATGCCGGGATAACCGAACATGCGGCTGATAATGATCAATTCCTCATCATTAATCTTCAGCACATTGCACTTCCGGAAAGATTCACGCAAGACCTCTTTGGTGTAGAAGTTCTGACGAAGGTTGATATCGAATATTTTCAACTGTCCTTCCATGTCGGGCATGGTGTCGAGGAAGCGGTTGATAGTGGCACGGCTCACCTCGTCGCGCTGTGCCAACGAACCGAAACAGACAGCACGTGTACTCAAAGCCAGCCGTTTCAAGTCGTCTGTGAAAGGAATATTATCCCATGCCACTCCCTCTTTGATGTCATAACACGGCACTCCGCCGTTATCGAGAGTCACCTGTACCGTTCCGGTCGGGTAGTTCACCCTTTCGAGCTGGTGCTTCAACTGTTTCTCCCGGAATATTTCCAGAATCTCGTCACCCAGTTCGTCATTTCCTACCGCACTGACAACGCGGCTGTCGAAACCAAACTGAGACACATGATAAGCAAAATTAGCCGGGGCTCCCCCGATTTTCTTTCCTTCGGGCAGCACATCCCATAGCGCTTCGCCCATTCCTACGATTATACTGTTCATGGTATGAATTAATTTTTATCTATAAATCCGGTTATTTCTTGATTCTCCATGTATAAAACATCAGATAGAGTACTCCGACCAGCATCACCGCTACCGCTCCGCTTTGTCCCACAGCATCCGAAGCCACTCCCATTGCCAGCGGGAAGATCGTTCCGCCGAAAAGTCCCATAATCATCAGGCCGGAAACCTCGTTCTTCTTGTCCGGCATATAGAGCATTGCCTGCGAGAAAATGATGGGGAATACATTAGAGTTGCCAAACCCGATCAGGGCAATACAGACATAAATCATCGCCTGGTCCTGGAAAACGAACAACCCGAACATGGCGGCCAGCATACACAACACACTGATAGCGAAGAAGGTTTTAGCCGCCATCTTCTGCAAAATGAAAGCTCCCAGAAAACAACCTGCCGTACGGAAAATAAAGTAAAGACTGGTCGCAAACCCGGCATCCGCCAGAGTCATGCCCAGACGTTCCATCAGAATCTTCGGTGCTGTAGTATTGGTACCCACATCGATCCCCACATGACACATAATGCCCAAAAACGAGAGCAGGATGAAGGGTTTACCCAGCAAAGCGAGACACTGACCGAAAGTGGAAGGTTTGCCCTCTTCCGGTTCTTCGGTGATCTGCGTGGCGTTGAGCAACAAAATAGCGACTACAGCTACCACCATATAGATGGGGAACAGCACTCTCCAGCCTAAGTCGAAGGTAGGGATGGCCTCGATCGCTCCCCACATAGCGATATAAGGGGCTAGGAAGGAGGCGATGGCCTTTACAAACTGCCCGAAGGTCAGGGTACTTGCCAAGCGCTCGCCGCTCACGATATTCGACAGCAACGGATTGAGCGATGTCTGCATCAACGCATTGCCAATGCCGAGCAACGAGAAAGAGACCAACATCAGCAAATAGCTATCACCAAAGACCGGTAGCAGTAATGATGCGAAAGTGATCACCAGGCTGAGCAACACGGTCTTTTTACGCCCGATACGGTTCATCAGCATCCCCGTAGGTACAGAGAAGATCAGGAACCAGAAGAAAACGAGCGACGGAAAGATGTTTGCCTGTGAGTCCGTCAGTCCCAAATCTGCTTTGACGTAGTTGGAGGCAATGCCCACCAGATCTACGAATCCCATGGCAAAGAAGCAGAGCATCACCGGGATGAGTTTCATGTAAGAGTTGTTTTTGGTATTTTCCATGATATGTTAATTTAATGAATGTCTCAACGGGAGGCGATAGAGGAACTACAACCTGTATATCTTGCACCGATCCACCTTGAAGGCTCCCCCACGACTGTAAAAACTCATCTGATTGTAAGGAGTTGTAGGGAATATCAGGTTCGTCATAGCAATCTTACCTCCGTTCAGGAAGATTTCTACCGAGCATTTATCTACAAAGATATCCAATTTATAGTTACCGGCTTTCTGCACCGGAGCCCAGGTACCCAAAGCAAAATCGTCTACATAATTAATAGAGTTCTGTTTCCGGCGATCGTGTGCCTCAATGGCATGCGGGGCACTGTCTTTGCCGAAGTCTACGATGCCGCTCTTCGTACGGTCCATCACCAACTTTTTCTCCGGAAGGCTGATGTAGATATCTACATTCTCCCCTTTTTCATTGAACAGCTTCAGTCCCATAATCTCGGCAGAGCCGGTTGCCAGTTCCAACTCTATTTCGTAAGCCCCTTTATTATCGGACAACAACGAATCGACATGATAAGCATCCCCCACCTCAAAAGCCGGAATCTCCCGGGATTCTTTACGCAATGACTTGGTCTCTTCCACCGGGGCGGCAGCCATATAGATATCCCCATCTTGTGTATAAAGGCTCAGTTCGCGAGGCAATGCATTGGCACTGCGGAACTGACGGGTAGGCACGATATTGGCATATTGCCAGTTGCTCATCCAGGGAACCGCAATCGTACGGTCACCCGTATTCGAGAAGCAGACCGTCGCATAGTGATCTTTTCCCCAGTCGAGCCATTTCACCGTTTCGGGCTTATTGTCGCAAACAAACTTCTCTCCGTCAAAGTCACCGATAAAGTATTGGGTGGCACTTCCCCCAAAGTAACATCCCGGATTCACGTTGACTATCAGCGCCCACTTTTTATGGTCCGGGTTGCCGTCTACCGGAAGTTCTACCATATCCGGGCATTCGAACTGGCTGGGCTGAACCCCGTAACCTTCACCCCAACCGCTCATATAGGTCCATTCTTTCAGGTTCTCCGACGAATAGAAACGCATCTCTTTATCGGCTGACACCACCATCACCCACTTCTGATCGGGAGCATACCAGAATACTTTCGGATCACGGAAATCTTTCAGTCCGTCAAACGGAGTCAGAACCGGATTCTTTTCATATTTGGTAAACGTACGTCCGTTGTCAGTGCTATAGGCCATACATTGTATCTGCCCGTTTTTATCACTGGCCGAAGTGTAGAAGGCAACGATGGCCCCTGCCCCATATCCGGCCGTATTGGCATCATCCACTACTGAACTGCCGGAGAAAATATGTCCCAGTGTATCGCGGGCAAGTGCCGGCTCCAGATGTTCCCAGTGCACCAGATCCTTGCTCACCGAATGTCCCCAGTGCATGTTGCCCCACATCGAGCCGTAAGGATTATACTGATAGAACAAGTGATACTCACCATCTTTATATACCAGTCCGTTGGCATCGTTCATCCATCCGTAGAGCGGAGTATGGTGATACAAGGGACGGTATTGGTCTGTATTGGTCGTGTCAAAAGTATCCGAAAGCTTGAGTTCTTTCCAACACAAAGCCTCCTTCGGCAAGTGACGGATACGCACGGCTACCTCTTTCTCTCCCTTAGGCAAAGCAAAGGGAACAAAATAGTCCACTTTCTCCCTTGACAGGCGTACGTCCATGTCTACCGGAACCGAGTCCGAAGCAATGCAGACCTGTGCTTCGGGAGTCTTCTCCTCGACGGGCAAAAGTAAATACTGCGTAGGATTTGTAATATGAATCACCGTAAGGCTGTCGCCTTCTTGTTCAAATGTCATTTTACTTTGTGAACTTTGGCAAGACGAAATTCCGAGAGAGAAAGCCAAAGCACCGATCACTCCTCTACTTACATTCATAAAAGTTGTTTTCATGATAACATGGTATTTTTATTAAGTAATGTAATAGCCGTATTTACGGTGGCAAATATAGCGGAGATATCTGCCACCGGCTATTAATTTTGTTTCAAATTGTATAACGATTGATACCAAACTCCTGTCAGAAGCGGATACTGGCAGCCAGCTCCACGGTAAACGGACGAATATAACTGCCCGCCATCCAATGACCGTTATAAGATGCCGCATCTTTTTTGTCCACCAGTTCGGCACCGGCAATGCTTCCTTTAGCCCCGGTCTGATTCAGGAAATTGATAACCGTGGCACTCAACGCAAGATGCTTGTTCACCGTCCAGTTGATACCTCCGAAGGTTTCCCAGCGTCCGTTGAAATAGTAAGCATTTTTAATGTTGGCATACGTCTTGCTGAAGTAGCGGAAGCTGGCCCAGACTCTGAGATCATTCGTGATGTTATAGCTGGGATCCAGTTCGACAAGCACTTTCGGAATCTCCGTCACAATATTCCCTGTGGCATCGATCTCCCCCACCGTACCGTCTTTAAAGGTCACACTCGTTTCATACTTCTTGTAAGTCGGACTTTGATAAGTGAACAAGAAGTGGAAGTTGAAGCCCTTAAACGGCTTGATCACTGCATCCGTCGTCCAGCCGATGGTTTGGATGTCATAACTCAACGGGGCGGCGAGAATCTCAGTCTGGTCATTCGGATTAATCAGGTTCAGTGTCGAGTTGTTATTCGTCTTCGAGATATAAGAGAACAGAGAGGTCAGACTGATCCAATCGGTGTTATAATAGACCCCGGCACGTCCCAGGGGAACAGAGATTTTATCGGTATTGGGCATAGTGGCCGGTGCAAAGTTCGACAAGCCGGGACGCTGTGTGTTGTAAGTGAAATCGGCAGTAAAACCAAATTCACGGGTCAGCTTATAAGTAGCGGCGGCAGTAAAGGCCATGTTCATCCAGTCGTAGTCGAAAAGACGGGGAGTGATCCTGACTCCTTTATCGGACACAGCTCCCAGGTAATAATCCGGGAAACGGCCTACGGCATTTCCTTCGGCATCGTATACAGCCGCATTTTCACCTTCCAGGTGCTGCCATTCCAGACGGGCGCCATAATACACGTTCCACTTGGGCGAAATATCCCAATCGTGAGTGGCATAAACAGCCAATTTGTTTTCATGTCCTTTATAATATTCCGAAGCATTCTTATTGAAATCGTAATATACACCATCTGTATTCCCTTCACGTACCAGACGTTCGGGATACTCCCCTACCGTATGATCGTACATGGTAGTATTCGAAGCATAATCCACCTTATAGTGCCATTCGTTCACTCCGATTCTCCAGGTCGTATTACGATAGGAACGGGAGAGTTCGGAGGTAGCGAAAAACTCATCGATTTTTCCCCGGTTAAGGCAAGACATGCGGCTCTGCACATATCCTTCATACGGTTTCAATGTACCGTCTACCGCTTTCAGGTAGTAACCGGCAGAGGCATCTTTCTGTTCCATGGCCATTGGAGTCTGGTAGACATACGAACCCAAGGCATGATCATACTTCAGATTGATCTTCCAGTTCAGGCCATTATCCCAGGTGTACGTGTTGAGCAAGGTCAACTGGTTTCCTTTATTCAAAGTGGCATCATAAAGATTGGTCTCCTTCAGTTCACCCGTACGCATGTCACGGTAGAGCATTTCGCCCGTTGTAGGCAGATAGGAACTTGTTCCGAGGCTGAATCCCGGTATTTCTTTCACGCTACCGTCGCCTACATAGATGAAAGGGGCCGAAGTCACTTCGTTGCTTGGCCAACGGCTGTTGCTGTAGTGATAGATAGCCGACAGCTGTCCGCGTCCTTCATTATAATTCTTGGTCAGGGCTGCTTTATAGATTTGAGTACGGTCCTGATTCGATGTAAAACGCAGTTTGAAACTGCCCGGATCAAAATTTTGGTAAACGCTTCCACTGTAGAACCATCCTTTCCCCATACCACCGCTGATATTAGCATCGAACTGCTGCTTGCCAAAGTGATTGGTACTATAATTGACGATTCCACGAAACTTTTCTGTTCCCAACTGGGTGAAAGAGTTTACAGCATAACCGATATTGCCGGTAGTAATGGCGGTTTCGGAGATTTTGAGCAACCCGACGTGCCCGAGACTGCTGTCTCCACGCCAGTGCGTATTTACATTATGCGGATTAGAGGTATAGACTACGGGGAGTCCGTTTTCGAGTACATTTACGTCTCCACCCGGCAAGCCGATAGAGATTTCGCGGGGACCATTGGCGCTCGAAGCGTTCAGCATAACATTACGATTGCCTTCTTCCTTTGATCCGGAAGCTGTTTGAGCAGATTCTTTCTTTTCCTGTGCAGCTGTGAAGCCCGCTATCAGCAAGCAAGCCAGCAAGCAAACAGCCCTTTTCTGGTTCTTCATCATGGTACTTAAATTTTTTAGTTGATTGAGATTGTTTTGATGCCGCAAAGGAACGCGGAATCCCATTTCCCAACTAAAAGATTTGTTTCAAAGGCTGCTAATTTTGTTTCGTCTACTATTTATCCTCTAATTATCAACAACTTACAAAAGAAGTAAAAAGATCTTTTTAGAATTATAAATACGAGGTAATTCCCTTCTTCCTTCTATTTGTTTATAGAAAAGCAGGTGAAAAGAAGATATCAGATATGTAAAATCACTTTCCCTTTCCTTCCAACAGGTCTGCAATCTTCTGTTTCAGGTTCAGTTTCAACATTTCATCGGGACGCAACTCGATCTCTAAACTGATCTTTGCATTTCCCACTTTAAACGGAGACTCTTCGTCCGTAGCAAGGGCATGCTCTTTCTTTATGGAATATAAAACAGCGAAATCATAATCCAGCGCCAACGACAAGCTATACAGGGTATCCGTATCGATACTTTTCCGTGTCAGCAGATAGTCCACACTCTGTGGTTTTACCCCCAACCTACGGGCAAGCTCGGCCTTTGTCACCTGCTTTTCGGCTATGACCTGTTTTATCACTTCACCTATGTATATATTACTCTTTTTCATATTCCAAATACCATTCAGTCTTTCCCAAAGATACCAATCACATAAAAATCCCCGACAGCCGTCACGGACACCGGGGAGGTATAAATAAATGGACTTATTTATTTATAAAATCGTCCACCCGGCCGATGGCCTATCAGCCGGATGGAGATAGAGGTCAAAACTTAAATCCGATCTTAAATGTCGGAGCGGCCAGCACACTGTAGTTGTGGCTGTCTGCCGACAGATCGCCAAGACCTGCTTGCGGGTTATACGTAGTCTTGTTGTACGTATATGCAAACGGATCGATCTGCGCACCGATATAGAGTGCAGGAAGAACAAAGTAATCGACACCGATAGTCAAGGCGCCGCGAAGATTCCAACTCTCGGCAATAGATTTGCCCATAGAGGTCTCTTCATCATACTTCATTTCATTTTCACCGTAAGCAAAACCTACGCGAATACCTGTATACCACATCAGGTTAGGAACACGCTTGATGTTGAAATAACGATCAACACCTGCTGACACATTATAGGCGAACGACTGAGCATCGGCTACGGCACGATAATTAGGAATCTCTCCCATATTCTCGTCAGCCGAGTTATTCTTATTCGAATCGTCTATTGTGCCGGGAACAGCCGGATAACCGGGGTTATTCGTGAAGCTGACACCGCCACCCAAATTTAGTTTCCACTGATCTTTGAAGAACCAGCCTCCTTCAAAACCAACCATCAGCTTTTTGTCTGCCCAGTTGGTAGAGAGCGCTCTGACTTCATAGTCAGTCAGCAGCCCCGAAGGGGCTGTGACACTTGTGTAACTATTGTATCCAACAGTAGCTGCTACCGTAAAGTCTCCTTTTTTAGGAGTATTGTCTTTACTGGAGTTCTGTGCATTCACTGCAAGACACAGCATGGGTAGAACGGCCAACACTAAAAGTCTTTTTATTTTCATACGATACTTTTTTTAATTTGTTGTTTTTTGCCGTTACTATTGGCGATTATTTCTGTGCTTCGATAGCAGCTTCAATCTGAGCCTTCCAGTTATTTACGATTGCAGTCTGAGCTTCAATCTGAGTATTGATTGTTTCAATCTCAGCTTTCTTGCTGGCAATGGCGTCTTCTTGGCTATTGATCTGAGTTTTATAAGTAATAATCAGTTGTTCACAACCAGCAATACTATATTTCAAATCTTCAATAGCTTTATCAACATCGAAAGCAGAGTTTGCAGCACTTGCAGCGGTCTGCCATTCAGCTTCAGCCTTGGAAGAAGCTTCTTGTGCGGCATTCAATTCTTTAAGAGCTGTTTCCAATGCTTCCGCAAGCGCTTTCTGATCCTCAACCGCTTTATCATAAGCCTTCAAATCGTCACCCGAGAATGTAGCGATCAATGCGGCGAACTCCGCAACATCTGCTTCATTATCCGCTATTAGTTTTTTAGCTGATTCAATATTAGCCTTTACTTGATCAACTTCTCCCTGCCAATAATCTACGTCACTTTGATTTACCGGATCAGCCTTTTTAGCATTCTCTAAATTAGTTTCCGCAGTAGCTAAATCTTTATACAGTCCTTTAGCAGGAGTTTCCCCTGCCTTAGGAGTGCCCAAATAACTTTTATTATATTTCAATGTATTAGCGAGTTCCTGCTTTTTACTTTCAACACCTGAAGCATTCAATGTATAATATGGAACAGATTTATTAGCTGATAACGCTTTATTTTCCTGAGCATATACATTCCACCAACGTTTAGTTTCAAAAGTCTTTACACTGGCAACTGTCTTAATAGGATCTTTTACATAGTTTTCACCATTAGAATTAGGTTCCGGATAGTAGTAAGAATTAAATCTATAGCTAGCTTCTTCAAAAGCTTTGTTAGCATTGTATCTAGCCGTTTCTTTAGGTCCTACCAATGCGTTCACTTTATCGTATTCTTTACGCAATGTGATAGCCTTTTGTTCCAGCTCCGTCTTATCCACCTTCTCGTACTTTTCATACAGTCCGATCTGGAAATTATAGTTTGCTATATATCTCTCTTGACGGGCAATATTGATTTCTTGCTGAGTCTTAAAATCAACTATACCACTCTCCAAAGCAGTAAGTTCAGTGACTGCATTCAGTTTTCTACCGGTATATTGATTAAGCTCACCTACAGCAATAGAATATTGGCTATAAAGTTCTCTCAATCGTTTGTCGGCAAGATCCAATAATGCCTGCTGATCTTGGGCAGCTTGCAATTTTGCTGCGGCAATATCTTGCTCGGCTTTAGCCTTGATCTGCTCAATTTTAACTGCAAACTTTTGTTTAGCTTCTTCAGTCATTTCTTTCTGATATTCAGCTTGTGCATTTTTCAATGCCGCTTCTGCCTCAGCTGTAATTTTTGTAGCCTCAGCTTGTGCATTTGCCAATGCTGCCAAGCCCTTTAACTGTTCAGCTTTCGCATTACGTACCGCTTCTACCGATGCCGATTCGTCATTGTCTACGCAAGCACCCAGTGACAAAGCACCCAGAAGCACTGCAACCATCATGAGTTTCTTTTTCATAATCTCAATTTTTTAGTGTTAATAATATAAGTAATTCAATATTAGTGTAATACCTTAATTCTTCTCTGTTCTATCAAAATTGGCTATATTTGCCAACTGCCAATGGTTAACATACTTTTTAAAGTTCCCTTTAATAATTGGGTATATTTAATTGTTCGAAGCAAATGTAGATATTATAATTATACTAAGCAAGAGTTAAGAGAAAAAAAATTCTAATTTTTCAATAAGGTTGAATTTTAATGGGATTTTATCATACAAGCCACATTCAAACTTCTTCTTCATGCGCCTTCAACACGCAACCCCAAAAAACACTTACGCGAATATAATCGTAAAAAAGCTCCCGGATAAAAAGAAAAAGAAACACAACTGCATTTACATATAATAAGGTATACCATATATATATCAGGCAGCTCCATCCTCCCATCTTCCACCTGCCTTTTTCTCAGTTCCATCTACTCTAATCTACTAACGTAGAAGAAAGTGCTGATACAACTTGTTTTTCACGCTCACTTACAGTCTGCCATTTTGTATTTTTAAAATGCGGAGAAGCGCTTTTTTACAGCCCAAAGGGAACAGATAGGATAAAAACGTGTGGATTTTGCAATAGTACAATTCACGCATCTTGTATTTAGAGGATATTTTAATCACAATAAAGGATTGTTGACGGATGTCGTAACAAAATCGAAGTCTGAAGTACCTGAATGATTTCAAAATGCTATTCGCATGCTACCCGTTTGTGATTGGATTCCAGAAAGAAATACCCTTTTTTTCATTCTATTTATTGTTTTTTCTACGACCTGACCTTGCTTTTTTGTCTGAAAGTTAATATCCTGAAAGCAGGAAGTTAACTCCCTGCTTTCAGGATATTAACTTTCTCTTGCCAAGAAGTTAGTTCTTTGTTTTTACGATGTTAACTTCCTGTTGCCGACTTCCGGATTTCATGGTATAAACAGGCTCAATATTTGCATTTCGCTTGCCGATCCACTCCTGTCTCACTATTTTTTTGAAAACAGAGAGTTATCCCAAGATCACTTTTTCCCACTTTTTAATATAGATTTCGAGATATTGCTTACATAATAACAATCGGTAAGTATAGATACCGATGCTACTTTCAATGGCTACCCAAATCCCTATTCAGACACCTGCTTTTATAGATATGAACAATTAATGCCCATCATAGCCTTTTCAACCTAAATTATATATTGGTCTAACTTTGTTTATACGCACTATGTATTTGAGAGCACTCCTTCTCCATGACACCCCTGCATCACATTGGCTTGCAGGCTTCCCCCTGCATTCCCTTCTAGCCAAACGTCTTTACTTACTTGCGCTCCATATGGCGTATCTGCAAACAAATGTCTAATCTTTATCTCCGAACTCTATTGAGCGAAAACGGGCTTGTAAGACCTTCAATCGTTCCATCAGTTCCCCGAACTCAAGAGAGGCTCCATAGATAAAACTATTCTGCATTTCCTTGTAATCAGTTTCATACTGGGGTAGCAATACTTCTTTGGGTAGAATGGTGATAGAATCTGGAAAATCCTTGTCATAATCAACGTAGCCGACATGGTAAAATTTTCGGCGATGTTCAACTATTTCGTGGTAGAGAGCTGCATCGTTTATGGCAAGATCCGCATAAGGTGTGTTCATCAGTTTTTCTAAATCATAGAAATGCCGAGTCATCCTTCGTGTTCTAGGCTTTTCTTTTTGAAACTCTTCATTGAGAAGAAATGCTTTTTCCAAAAATGTCCTAGTAGGACTGACCGTACGGATGGTCTGCACCAAATCTGAATCTACATCTTCACCCACATATGTTTGTTCAATAAGCGACGAGATTCTCCTCATCTCGTATGGCTCAGACATTGACAAGATACTGATTTCTATTTTTACTGTCGGGATAGCATATGCAGCCTGACTATTGTAGATTGAGGAGTATTGCACGTAAAGCACAGAAGGGTCTTTGTCGTGTGGCACTTTTCTCGGTTCTCCATTTTCATCAAGTATATCATTGTCAGAGAGTACGGTCACGTTAAGTCTAAGCTCTGCCAGTTTCGCTTCCAACTCGTCTTTGAACTCTCCGAACAAAAAGTCTTGTCCTTTCTCGCGGAGATTATGGATTTGTGTATTGCTAGTGCAGTTTGCACAGGAAAGTTTTTTAACGTTCAGAAAATAGTCCCGACTCAAAACCAAATCAATATCCTCACTAAAGCGGTTGATGATGTCCCATCCTTTACTGAGGCTCGTCCCCCCTTTGAACAACAGATATTCTGACACGCTGGTATGGAACAGGGCATACAACACAGTCGTTACCCACCAGTCTTTTTCTGCAGCGACTTCATCTATTTGTCGTGCCTCAACCACACCTTGTATCATAGCCTTTCGCTCTTTGAGCGAGAAATCAATCCATTTGCTCATCGTTTTAATCCCTTCTTAATTACTTGTCGCATCCATACCGGAGCTAATAATAAATCATATTCTATTGTATCAGCCTCTGGCGTTTCGGTGAACAGCTGACCAATTCTTGTTTCGTCCTTAGGCGTGATGTTATTTTCACCGATGCTGCGCAGTGCTTGCACCAATTCGGACATCAGCCGTCCTCGAAATGCAAAATTCTTAGGTGCCCCATGTTTCAAGGTCACTGTTCGGTTCCCCAATTTTAGCTTTCTGCCAGAACCTGTAGTCAGAAAAATAGTATTCATAGGCACTTGTGTTGAGAATCCCAAGCGATTAGCAGCTGTAGCTCCAGTAGGTATTACCTTTGCCTTGTCTCGCTTAGCTATTTCTGTCACCAATTCGTATGCTGAGGGATATAAGGTACCAAAGCGTGTCTTGCGAGCCTTCACATAGACTCCTTTTGCTATACGTGTTATTAATCCTTCTTTTTCAAATTGAGCGAGCAATTTGGTGACGTACTCAACATCATATTGAGAGAAAGATGACACAAAGAATATCTCACCAAACTTGCTGCGAGTTATTCTTTTCCTAATCTGTTGTACTACTGTATTTTCCATTAATAATCCGCTTTAATAAAGGTCGGAATGATTGCAAATATTTCCGACTATAAAGCTACTGCTTTTATTTCAATTGACAATGGTTTAGACCATAAGATTTTGTTTTTTGACCGAAATCGTGAAGTTTTGTTGTCATTCAAATCGTACTTCCATGAAATTGTTTATGTCTTGTATTAGCTAACATAGTTATGAAGTACTCTTTCAAATTTCATTATAATATAGGTAAATAATATGTTTTCACACAACTTTCAAAACGAAAGATTGTTTCCCAAACATGTAATTCAAATGATCTCTTATGAACCAAAAGCGCAATCAAACCAAAGTCGTAAACGTGTTTACCGTATTTATGGTAATGCTGATCTTGTATTTTATCGTGGGACTTTTCACCGTCATCAATCAACAATTCCAGATACCGTTACAAACAGCTATGCTGCCCCACGATGGTAATATCACCAATGCATTGGTGACAATGCTGAATTTTTCATGGTTTCTTGCCTATCCCCTATCCGAAGGATTCGGAACACGATGGCTGGAAAAATACGGATACCGAAAAACATCTTATCTTGCCTTACTGATACTTATCGCCGGACTGGCAATCTACGAAGCAGCTGTGCTTTTCCATATATATACGCCCATGCAGGTCTCCATCATCGGAAATCACATTTCTGTCGGCTTTTTCATTTTTCTGATCGGCTCTTTTGTGATCGGTGTAGCCGCAACGATCCTGCAAGTAGTGCTCAATCTATATCTCACAGTTTGCCGGATTGGTAAAACAACAGCCTTGCAGCGACAGATGATCGGCGGAACAAGCAACTCGATAGGTATGGCTATCGCTCCGTTGGTAATCAGTTATCTGATATTTCACGGAACACCTTTGCACGACATCGTGACGAAGCAGTTCATTATCCCACTGATCATATTGATTCTGATCATGCTGATTATTACTCTTTTAGTTGGTAAAACACAAATGCCTTCTATCGACAATGTACGCCAAGCACCGGGAGAAAAATTTGATAAAAGCGTATGGTCCTTTAGAAACCTGAAATTAGGGGTATGGGGTATTTTCTTCTATGTAGGCATCGAGGTGGCCGTCGGAGCTAATGTCAATATGTATGCATCCGAACTCGGAGGATCGTTCGCCTCAAACGCTACCCACATGGCTGCCTTATATTGGGGATTGCTGTTATTGGGACGCTTCTTAGGCTCCTTTATCAAGCAGGTCCCTTCCGAAAAGCAACTGGTGATAGCCTCCATCGGAGCCATCGTACTACTCGTGCTTGCTATGCTGACGGCCAATCCCTGGATATTGACATTGATAGGCTTTTTTCATTCCATCATGTGGCCGGCCATTTTTACATTGGCAACCGACCAACTGGGGAAATATACCACTAAGGCATCCGGAGTGCTGACAATGGGAGTCATCGGCGGAGGTATTATCCCTCTTTTACAAGGAATCTTTGCCGATGTGATGGGTGGCAACTGGCTTTGGACATGGCTGTTGGTCATCGCCGGGGAAGCTTACATTTTGTATTATGGCCTAAATGGATACAAACAACATTAAACTCTATGATAAACTTCATCAAACGGTACTCTGCCCCGTTCACCCCAGATTCCTTTGTTTCCATCCCGTATTCCACAGGCGATCACCATGTTCACTTCGGCCCCATGAGGCAACTTCAATAGTTTCTTCATTTGTTTGCTGTCAAAGCCCTCCAAGGGACAGGTATCATATCCTTCGTTTGCCATGGCAATCATAAATGTCTGGGCAGCCAGTGCACAAGATTTGTGGACGACAACACGCATATCACTTTCGGAAACTTCACGCACAATGGGGCGGAAAAGGCCGATAGCCTTAGCCAATACAGATCTCAGGAGTCCCAGTATCCTAAAAAAGCGGGCATACAGAAACGGCATTAGCTTTCCATAATAGAGCTCTCTGTCTTTAATACGTTTTTCCTGACGTTCTTTGGGACTGTTTCGTCTCACGTTTCCTCTTTCAAAATCAAGCACGAACTTTGCCCGGCTCCGGTATAAATCCTGACGCGTAACAAAAACAACAACCTCCGAAGCCGTTGAAGTTGCGGTCTGATCAAGGCAGGCTTTGGATATTTTTGCCAGCAATTCCGGCTGTATGACTTGATAAAACTCCCACAATTGCATATTTGAACTGTTAGGCGCCAATGTTGCCAGTTCCAGACAATGTTTCACTTTCTCAGGGTCCAACGGCTTCGTTTTATCAAACACCCGCACGGAACGACGATAATTTAAGACTTCTTCTAAATTCATTTCCTATAATAATCAAAATTACTTTTCGCGACTCAACTACCGCATTACAACTTCTGCCATTTCTTTTGAACTGAACGGGTTTTGTCCCGTTATCAGGTTACAGTCCACCACTACTTTCGAGGTCATCGGAATCAATGCCTTCTCGTAGTCGGCTCCTCTCTTTTCGAGTGCAGCCTCAAGGTCGAAAGGTACTTCCTTTTTTCTCCCGGCCAAACTTTCTTCAAACCAAGAAAAGCCTGTGATCTTTTTATCTTTGATAAGATACTCTCCTCCGGACAGTTTAACATTCAAAAGCCCGCTTACACCATGACAGATGGCCGCTACTGCTTTATCACTCTCATAATGCTTTTCAATAATCGCCTGCAATACAGTATCGTCAGGAAAATCATACATCGCACCATGACCACCTGCCAAATAAACACAGTCAAATAGCTGTCCGGAAACTTCGGCTAAACTTTTTGCATGCTGCAATTCACGCCTGAATTCAAGATCATCCCAATAATCCTTAGAAAGTTTGTCCAACATCATCGGTTTTAGACTCTCCGGATCAACAGGAACATTGCCGCCCTTGGGGCTTGCGACGGTTATTTCATACCCTGCCTCTTCGGCACAATGATAGATATGGGTCAACTCACTGAGCCATAACCCTGTTTGCAGGTTACCATCGGCATACATATCGGTTCCGGTTACAACAATCAGCATCTTTAAAGCATCCATAATATATTATTTTATAGTGACGTGATATAGAAACGTACCTACAACCGACTTGTTATCTTGCTAACCGGAGTTTTAACTTTATTTTCGGTGGCTACGGTCATCTGAATCTTTAGCAACCGGATCTGTCATCAGAGGGTTTCAAGCTGCCGCTTCGCACATTCGTATCCTTCCTCATAGAGATCGGTCAGTTTTTGAATATCACGTTCAATGCGGTCCACTACAACAGGCTTCTGAGGACGGATGACAAGGATGTCCCCCTCCTCTTCCATACGCTCTACCATCTCTAACTGTTCATTGTACACAGCACAACGCCGACTTAACGCTTCCCGCATCTTGGGGTATTTACGATAGACAAAAGGAGGAATACGGATGTCTTTGTTCTCTTTCCGATAACCATGATTCCGGGTGAGGACAACTACATTATTCCGATATCCGTCGTGTATGGCACGTTGCAAAGGAATTGAATCTACAATGCCGCCATCCAGCATAGGGATGCCGTCTACATAAGCTATGGGACAAACGAAAGGAAGGCTGCTGGAAGCACGGACAATGTCGATGACACGGTTCTTATCCTTTTTTTCCTCAAAGTAATCGGCTTCCCCGGTCAGGCAATTGGTAGTCACCATCACATATCGTTCGGGCGAATCAAAGTATGCCTGATAATCGTAAGGAAGAATATGTTCGGGAAATTCCGTAAAGAGAAGATCGAAGTCCAGGATATTCCGTTTCTTGAGCAAATGCTTCAATCCGATATAATGGTACTTCTCTAACAAGTCGATGTTACTGTACTTGGCCCGTCCACGCTGGCGAGACATATACGAAAGCCCGTTGCAAGCTCCCGCAGAGACCCCGATTGTATAGGGAAAACGAATATCATGGTCCATCAGATAGTCCAGTACCCCACAGGTAAATACGCCGCGCATACCTCCTCCTTCGAGTACCAGACCGGTTTGATTATCAATTGTCATCTTTCAAAATAATTAGTCGTTAGAATTCAGTAATCAATACGAATCAGCAGTTGTCGGGTCTGAAACTTCAACCCTTCTTAGGCCTCCGGATGACCAACAGTGAAGGCAAATCGCGGAACACCTCTTCTTCTTCGGACAGCTTCGTATAAGATAAGTGACTCATCACAAGTAAGCCATCCTTCGCTGCCGAAGTCAGATTAGCAGCACCACTAAAAGGCTGTGTCCGGATCTGAGACGAATATTTTGCCAGGATCGGATCGGTCGATTGCCGGAAAGCTTCATCATCCGTATCAAAAAGGAAGAGATGAACCTGTGCTCCCCCTTCCAACATACTTTCAAGATAAGTCAACAAAAAAGCATCAATCACTCCCCCTAGTACGAAAGAGACGGGGGAGCTGCCGCTATAGCCACGATTGACAAAAACAGCAACCGGACATTTCACCTGCTCCATTACATCGTCTATCTTATCGCGAAACAGAGAGAGCCACAGCACCCCATTGCTCCCCGCAGTATCCGGCCTGTACTTGCTACCGGCTCCCAACAGAAACATATCGGGACGCTCTTTTCGTGCCAACCGGATCATATCCTGTACCAATTTATCGGTTACCCGGTAACGATTCTCAACGCTAAGTCCCAATTCGGAAGCTTTTTCGTCCACGAGGGAAAAACTATCTCGGGCATACTGTTCTGCATTCAGGGGGTTCAGATCCGTACCCACTGTAAAATGGGCAGCAACGACCTGGGCAGCTTTCATCTTCTTTCCGAACAATAAGAAAAAGATGGAAAGCAGGCTGCGTCCCGACTCCGGCCTGCCAAAACAGAAGACCAGTTTCAGCTTGGCCGACAAGCGTTCTTCACGACGGGCAAAAATCCGCTCGACAAGGTGTAACAACGGAGTCGTCATAAAAGTAGTTACCAATGCCATAATGACGAGGATTACAAAGATAGAAGGCGGAAGTACTCCCATTTCGTATCCGATATTCAGTGCCACCAGTTCCATCAGTCCCCGTGTATTCATCAGCGTACCGATAGTAAAACTGTCTTTCCAGGACTCACCTACCAAACGCGCGGCAACAGCACATCCTCCCAGTTTTCCTGCTACGGCAACCGTAATCAGCAGCAGGCAGACACCCCAAAGCGCCGGACTGTTGATCAATCCGATCTCGGTACGCAATCCTGTAAAGGCAAAGAAAAGAGGAAGGAAAAAGACAAGGGCAATATCTTCTACTTTTTCCATCATCACCTTGCGGAATCCGATGCTGGGCGGCATCACCACTCCTGCCATGAAAGCACCGAACAGGGCATGAATACCGATAATCTCGGTAAGCGTGGAAGAAATGATGAGAATCAGCAGAATCAGCGCCACAAATGTTTTGTTAATCACCTCCTGATTGGCATACACCTCTCCCACTTTCTTGAGGAAAGGACGTACCACCATAAACATGATAATGATATAAAGAGCTATCAGCCCGATGGCGTAAAGGGCACTGGCAAACGTTCCCGCCTTGGCTATGGCGATGACTACAGCCAGCAGACACCAGGCAGTGACGTCATCATTGGCAGCCGAAGCAATGGCCAAAGTTCCCAAAGAAGTCTTTGTCATATTCCGTTCCTGAATGATGCGTGCCAACACCGGAAAAGCGGTTATACTCATTGAGATACCGATGAAGAGGGCAAACGGCAGAAAGGCGGTCTGGGCAGCCGCATACTCTTCATAAATCCAGTAGGATGCCACGATGCCGAGGAAGAACGGAACCAATATACCCGCATGGCTGATGACCAATGTTTCGTTTATCTTGTTTTTGAGTACGCTAAAGTCTAGTTCCATCCCGATTACGAACATGAAAAGAACCAGTCCGACCTGGCTCAGCAACTCCAGATTGGTAAGAGATTCGGGAGGGAAAAGGGCTTGAAACACATCCGGGAAAAAATAGCCTAACACAGAAGGCCCCAACACAATACCCGCCACAATCTCACCAATCACCCCGGGCTGCCCGATGTGCTTGAACAGAAAGCCGAAAAGCCTTACCATCAGCAGGACAGCAATGATCTGTATCAGCAATATACTCAAGGGATGATGTAAGTTGTCGGTGACAAACTGACAAAACATAGTGAAAGGAGTGTCTTCTGCGACAGTTGACGATGCTACCGCATGGTGTGAAAAACGATCTCCCTCCTCGATAGCCATGTAAATAAGCGCCCCGAAAAGGAGCAACATAACCGCATAAATAAGATAATTCTTTTTGGCTCTCTGCATACAAGCATATTTTTTTGTGAAGTGTGTCTATGCAAAGATAAAACAAACCAAAATAAAAAATAGTTTTAGAGTAAGTTTAAATCTATTCGAAATGATATTTTCACCACAGAGCAGACAAAGCAGGCGAAGACCGGGATGAAACCGATTCGTGGCGGCACAAAACCATAACCAACTCAAAAGCAACACTATACAAATACAAAAATAGGTTTTAAATCAAAGGTGTTTTGGTTTAAAAGGTAAGCCCCGTTAATTTAAAACCAACGGGGCAGTGCTTCGAAACCTATCAAAAAGAAACCTTGAGCTTGCCTTATAAAGAATAAAATCATTCTCCTGTTTGCAAATACATTTCATACACAGACTTCAGGATTGGAAACATTCAACAAACATCTACACGATAAACCTATCCAGCAAGTATGCCTAAACTCGTATTCGCCACAGGTCACACTGATAAACATAATTAGTTATCAACATATTAAGTCCACTCTACCTGACGTTGTGTTACTCTGTAATGAATTATTTCTGACTTAGAACGCAAAGTCACGAATATGGGCAAGCTTATCACAGAGATTCACCATACAACAGCACTAAGACTAAAACGTATTGGAAATCTGGTAATTAATGCAATAAAAAGCACAGAGAACGCAACTAAAACATTTTGTAATTAAAGACTCTTTAAAAATATTTGTGAAACAGTTCTTCTCTTTTACATTTTTTGTTATCTTTGCCATAAATAGGCAACTCTTATTAACAGATAGCTACAAAAAAATGAACTGTTATCTTTGATATGGCATCTAGAAATTCGTTTGAGAAACACACTTTTTTCTCGCCAGCCAATGGGGCTGACGACCGCGAAGCGTATCAAAAAAATTGGGTAGCGGTCTATACCAGACCCCGAAGTGAAAAGAAAGCAGCTGAAGAACTCAATAAAGCCGGTATAGAAGTATATCTGCCGATTCAAAAACAGATCAGACAATGGAGTGATAGAAAAAAAAGCGTTGTAGTAGTAGTTATACCTCTGATAGTCTTCGCGTATTTGAGTATAAATGAACTTTTGACTCTTAAGAAGCACCCCCTCGTCCAAAAGATTCTATCGCGTCCGGGAGAAAAGGATGCTGCCGTAATCCCCATGGATGAAATCGACAAGTTGAAATTCATACTTGGCCAATCAGATAGTCCGGTATCATTTGACGCAGGAGTATTCTCCGTAAAGAATACCGTCAGGGTTATCCGGGGACCACTAATGGGATTACACGGTACAGTAATGGAGTACGCAGACGGTTCATCCGAGCTCGTTGTAAGCATAGATTTCTTAGGTGGTGCCCGTCTGAAAATACAGAAATCCGATTTAGAACTATTGAAATAGCATCTCCGTTAACATGAACACAACATTCCAAGAATACATCTCCGACAAGATCCGAAATCCAAAACACGTTTCTATTGTAGAGAAAGACCTTGTTTCCGCAGTCGATAAATTTAACTTAAGCGGTGGCGTCAGCTTGATGTACATAAATGAAGACAATATTACTTTATACGGTTGTTTCGTGAACATCAAAACTCAGCCATCGAAAATAAGCATACGCTCAATAGGAGACGAGACGCCTCATAATCTCAAAATACTATTGAAAGCCGACAAAAGAGCAAAAACTGAACGCGACTCTCTGTTCTCTTTGGAAGCCGGCACCGGCAAACTATTATTTGATGATTATTTTTCAAATTATTGTTCTCTTCATGCACTGTTAGGCTGCCTCCGGGATATATTTACGCAAATTGACTTACTTCAAGCGGATACATTGATCGTTAAGAATCTCTTTTATCAAGACATTCCGCTAAGATATATACTCGAGTCCATGACATCGAATACAATCTTTATTGACAGCAATTCTACTGATGTGTCTGTAAAAGGAAGAATAGACATCCATCCGCTTCTCCTAAAAAACGCAGTCGGAATAGTATTCCCTCTGGACACTATAAAAGGTGTTATGCTCAACAAGAATGAGATTTATGTACCTTTAGATTCCATTACACTCAACTCAACATTCTACGGACGAATGATATGGAGAGATTTATTGGGAGAATTATCCGTATCATCTGAAAACGATGTTCTTATAGACGATGTTTCTTGTCGACTGATCAGACTGACGCCACATATCGACGGATATGGCAACTTGTTCATAACAATAAACTCAATACTTGACCGTGAATCAATTACTAGACTTATAGATGGTCCCGGATTGTCGCATCTATCAGCCAAACAAATTCCGGAAATGGTAAGAGAAACGGTCGCGCGCCCTATCTCAGTCACCCCCCATCAAGAAAAGCAACTCAGAAAACAAAATACCGTAAGCACCGTCCCTAAATCTCCGGCAAAGGGGCCTCAATCGAAAAGCCTCCCATCCGGTAACGATAGTCTTGTGTTTGATGGAGTTATAATCCCATTGAAGAGCATAGAGATAAATCTCCAAAAGATGAAAAAAGAGGAGATAAAAAAGCATCTTAGCATGCTGAATAAAATATTTGAGAAGATGACTTCTGGAGAACGGATAGTGACAGATACGAATTTATGGATCTCTGAGTACCCCAAAACATCAAAGCAAATGGCATACCGAAAATTGATTGAATATATGTATTCGTTAATGGACGCAAACAAAGGGCAGGTTTTCGAATTGAACAAAAATGTTTACGACGAGATAGCAAAACTTGCAGATAACGATGTAGCCGCTTCAAAGGAAGCGAAGAGGCTTCTACTTGATTATTTAAGCCTCAAATGCGCTGAATTTCCTGAAATTGAACTGGTGAGAAAGCAAAGAGCCTATGCTGACGAACCAATCGGGCACAGAATAAATCAATTGTATTCAGAAAAGAAAAAATTCTCAATTTTGACAAATGACACTGACGCAATGGTTAGATGGGTTGCCAGTCTTCGTAACATTGAGAAATCATTGGAAGAACCCGAATGCGGCTCTTTCCCACCCTATATTTTATGCCGCGACCTACAAAGAGTTTTCTTACTTCGCGGTAAACTAATTAGACAACTTAAAACATTCCAAATCTAAATAAGCTAACATGGATAATCTAAATGACATGCTCCAAACCCTCAAACTTGTTGATGTTGAGAATCATCTCAACACACAGTTCAGCAATCTGCAACTGGGGTATTATGACGCCAAACTTGCCGTCATGCTTTCTTTAATTGTGTCGCTTGGAGTTCAAAAGCTTGACGAAATCAAGACTTCGGATTTCCTTTCAGAACTTAATGAAAAATTTATGGCAATCAAAGAGATGTATGAAAAGAAAATAGACATGTTCCGACAGCATCTTGATGAAAACGCTAAAATAATCCGAGCCATAGATAAAGCCGATACTGATTATCCCAAACTTGAAAGTAGAATCACCGAATTGCTTTCAGAATTTGATTCATTGATAAAGACAAAAGTGCTTGCACGTGACACAACTCCCATTTCGGGACTTTAAACGATGGAACTTCTCAATATTCATGCAATTGACCGTAAAGGGGTACGCTCATTAGGCCCCGGATTGCGCTACGCAATCTGGTTGCAGGGTTGCCCTTTCGACTGCGACGGTTGCATAACGCCCGAAGCAAAACCAGTGGTGGCAAACAAAATATATACGATAGACTCCATCTGCAAAGACATTATTTCTTCCAAATGTGAGGGACTCACAATCAGTGGAGGAGAGCCGTTTCTTCAGGCTGAAGGGTTGCAGAAACTACTGACCACGGTTCATCAAGCGCGTCCTAATCTCACAGTAATCATCTTCACAGGCTTCTTGAAAGAAAATCTTCTTGGAGCAGAAGCTCTCGCAGTGCTAAAACACACCGATCTGCTGATTGACGGTCCATACAATAAGACTTTTAATGATGGAAAGGGACTACGCGGTTCATCTAATCAAAAATTTCATTTTCTCACCAACAGATTACTGCCGTGGAAAGAGAAAATAGTATCAGGAAAACGATCATTGGAGATCAGTTTCAATAATGGGATCATCGAATCCGTCGGGATTCCACTTAATCATAATATCACTCACCCTCAAATAGATAAAGCCTATGAGCAGAGAATATAAGGTTTCGTCCATTCATCAAGCTGATGATGCCATAAACCATCTGAACCAAAAAGTCTATCAGGCTAAACGCCAGCTTGCCAACGACATCGCGCATGCGCAAGAAAAAGCCACCCGCGAAGCGGAACAGGCCTCACGTGCCCTTATTCAACAGGAGCGCAACAGAATACTCAACACCCTCGACCTGGAAATATCAGGGGTAAATACTTCGATACGCAACCTGGACAACGTACACCGACAACGTCTGCAAAACACAGCACGCCAGTTGGAGACTCTGATAGACAAAGAGACCGATTCGGTAAGGCGCGAAACTCGTCAAGGGCTTGAATCGCTCAAGAGGAGACTCAACAGTCTGGCTTCTTCGACTCAGCAACAAATAAATAATACGAATGCGCGGATTGACGCTGTCAACAGCCTTTCAAAAGAGCGATTCGAGATTGTTCAACACCGTGTCACCGAATTATCCAAGGACGCAATGCGTCGGTTTGACGAGCAGCAGCAACGGCTCGACTCTCATCAGACGCAACTCGACTCCCACCAACATCAACTGAACTCCCTGACAACGACTGTGAATAGTATTCTTAACCAATTCAACAGCGAGAATCAGAAAAGAAAGGAGGCCGTCGAAATGGCCCGTGCCATATATGAAGTAACTTTCAAGAGAACGGATATTGACAGATTCAATCCAGAAGAGGCACACCGTGTGCATGACCGAATGAATCGGCTGATATCAGATGCCAACAGTTCAACAGCAACCAACCAAGCTATTGAAGCCATCATGAACATCCAGTGGGCGGAGGAGGTAGCCTTAAAGCGCAAAATCATCTATGATGCTATCCTTGCCCAAGCGCTCGAATCGCTTGAGACGGTACTTTCCGAGGTTAACTCCAATAGAGAGGTAACCGTTATCAATCCTGAGGACAAGAATGACACTATCAACATTGAGGTAGACTTCTGGAACCGTGGAGAATATGACGAAATCAAAAAAAAACTCAAGATTCTAAAAGCGGAGCTCAACGCTCAGCCCCCAACCGAACGTATTCACGAAATTACAGCTGAGGTAGCGGAGTTAGAAGTAAAGGCCACTGACATGGTGGGTAAAGCTGCAGAACGGTCGATACTCAGCGAGAACCGCGTGATCATCACTGAAGACATCATAACCGCTCTTCAAGAACAGGGATGGCAGATTGAACGCACCTCTGACGGAAATGATGAAATCGGCTATGAAGGTGGCGAAGTTGACAGTGATTGGCGCGAAGGCGTTTATGTCTACCTCCGCAGCATGAGAGGGGAACGAATCGTCATACGTGTGACTCCAACCACTGATGACCGCAACAATGAAATTGCTTTTCACAGAGTGGATAACAGATCGCTGACGTCCAACGAATTCATGCGTTCACTCCAAACCTTAAAAACTCAGATAGAGAAAAGCGGTCATAAATTAGGAGACATCCATGCCCCAAAAGGTGACGGAGGGGATGCCCGATTATCAGAGATCACTTCATCAACTAAACTCGGGAAAAAGGGAGCGGCTCAAAGTATACGTAGAAAAATAAGAGGTACCTGACTATGGCTATAACACGCATTGAAAATTTCCGGCTGAGTGAACGACATTTATTCTCCGGCATTTATGGAACCGGCGTCGTTGACGTGTTCATTGATGACGACCTGAGAATATATGGACTATGGGAAGCATTGTATAAGTCATTACGGGCGTCGGGATATACAGTAGTGTTTTACAGCCAGGACAGTAACCGAAACTTTTTCAGTTTTAGGAAAGGAGACTTGGCGGAATTTTACAACCTCTCACCCCGTAACAATGGCGCATCCGACTCATGTGCCTCCACAACTCAAAAACGGTATGTGGCGCCCATAAATAGTCCATTCGGGAAAAGAAGACGCAACAACAACGTTGGAACCCTTCCCCAGAGGAACGATGATATGGAAAACGCAGAATACGACCAGATTCAAACAAGTTTATCCGGTGCGCATATGTTCTATCGAATCGCAGATTCTGTAGACCCGTTTTCGGCTATCGCAAATTATATAGACGAGCACCCGGAAAAGAAAATGGCATTTGTTTTCGCGACAGCTTTCAGCGATACATACCGTGATGACCAGATTGACAACATCAAGTCTAAATTCGACGCTCTGAAAACGAATTTCAATAGTCGTAATATGCAATCGAAAGTGATTGCTATTTATAATAGCCGCAATGGTCTGTCTATTTTCCATGAGCGCGAGAACGAGTTCTTCAGAAGTAGTTTCTTCAAGGAGACGCTCCTTCATTCCAATTCTTTCGGTGATGAAGACGCAGGACAGAGCTTTGAAATGTACCAAATTCCGGGACCGTCCATTGACGAATGCCGCAACCTTCTTAATCGAAGAAGAATCCTCAACAGCCTTCAGATTTTTGGATTACCTAAGGGAATCGAAGGGACTGCGGCCAGACTAAGCCAGGAGGTGTGCCATTTCGACAAGAATCACAAACTTGTTAATCCCGATTTGGAAACACTCAATCACTATCACAAAATGCAGCCACAAATTTTCAATGAAATGATACACAGATTTGATGCCGAAAAAGCCATAGACCGTTTGCGGTCGATGAGCGGAATGGAAACCATCATCACACAGTTAGAGCTTTTCATTGAAGCATTGCGCAACAGTAAAAGCGAAGATGCGAGTCCACGTTTCCGCCCCCATCTTGTGTTTAGCGGTAACCCCGGAACGGGTAAGACAACAGTAGCACGACTTCTCGCTGACATTTTGCGCGAGGAGGGGCTATTGAAACGCGGACATCTGATAGAGGCTACTGTGGGTGACCTTGAAGGAGAATATATCGGACAGACCCGTATCAAAACTCAGGCGCTGTGCGACAGAGCAAGAGGCGGAGTCCTGTTCATTGACGAAGCTTATGGACTAATGAGCAACTCAAATCATGGCGACCATGCCGACTACGGTAAGGAGGCTATTGAAGTGCTCATGCAATTTATGGAAAATTCCGCCGACTCCTTGGTCATTCTTTGCGGCTATAAAGCCGATATGGAGAACCTTATTCAAAATGGCAATCAAGGCTTCATGCGACGCTTCAACGGCAAGGAGTCATTTATTCAATTTAATGATTACACCCCCGAAGTTCTTTACACAATCTTTCAAAGGCAGATAAAGGGAATGGAGACGGACGATGAATTTGACAATGCCGTTCAAAATATAATCAACTATCAATATTCGCATCGTACCGCCCGCTGGGGAAATGCCGGAGAGATGGAGAAACTCGCCTCATCTATCGCCAGCCAACATCGTAGAAGAGGCGTTAAAGGATCATTGTCAATGGAGGATATACCCCAAAATTTTATGCGAATAATCTCTCCTATGGAATCAGTGGATGAGATTCTGAAAGAAGTCGAAACTCTTGTAGGCCTCAATGGAGTCAAGCAGAAATTACGCCAGTTCGTCAAGTCCGCGATGGGGCAGCGCAAAAGAGCGTTACGCGATATCTCGGCTTCCTCGGAGAAAAGAAATCTGAACTTCGTTTTCACAGGAGCACCCGGAACCGGCAAGACTACCGTTGCCAATCTGATGGCAAAAATTCTCTACTCCTCCGGTATTATAGACAAGAGTGAAGAAGCTGTCATTGTTCAGAAAAGTGACATTATAAAGAGCAGTGTCGGAGGTACTCCAAAGGCAATCAAACAATTGTTCATCGACCATGCGGGCGAAGTAATCTTTATCGACGAAGCTTACGGCCTGACTCAGCATGGCTCCGAAGCCATAGATGAAATAACAAATTGCTTGACAGATAAACGCTTCATGGGCAATCAGGCTGTAATACTTGCCGGTTACACTCAGGAAATGGATGAGATGCTTCAGGCTAACCATGGTTTGCGAAGCCGATTTGAAAATATATGGTTCTTTGAGGATTACACCAACAACGAGTTGTGGTCAATCTTCATGAACCGTTTAGCGCATAAGAAAATGAACCTTGCAGACGCTGAACTTTGTCGCAGCTTAGCTGACTCATATTTTGACGGGGAACGACGTTCTTTGGGAGTGGAGTTCAGCAATGCGCGTAAAGCGAATCAGTTGTTTAATATTGTTTCAGAAAACTATGACATTCGCGAGTTTGAGGAAGGGGTAACCGACCTCACTATTCGTCCACAGGATTTCCCGAATTTCGACTCGTCCAAGCACAATATGGCCTCAAACAATCTCGATACGGAAGCTATCTACGAAACCGCAGAGGTTGCTGGCAAAACCAAACCGGCATCATCTTTGCAAATAGACCTCTCTCAAGAACCGGGAGAGAGAAGAGCCTCGGATGTGTCGCACTTTGCCAAGGCAGTCGGCTTGATTGTAAACTCCAAAGGTATGGGGACCGCATTCGTAATTTCGGCAAAGGCAAATTTGATTATTACGGCATACCACGTCATAGAGGGTATTTCTGATTCGACGTTCTATCTTGAACGTGGAACCGTTGTATCCCCCGCAAAGTTACTATGGGCCGACCCTGTGATAGACATGGCGATACTTGAAGTGGAAAAACTACCCGAAGATATCCACTACTTTGCTATAGACCATAACAGCGCGAGCACTCCTGCCCTACTTGAACCAATAATCCACTGCGGATTCGTAAAAGGAATAAGCGTTTCCGACAATTTTCAGGTTTACGAAGGAAAAATTAGCGGTTACGATCTTCAGAAGCAGGTAAATGAATCCACCCGCTTTGATGCCATACTCTCGGACATAGCAGCTATTAACGGATGTTCCGGTGGCCCGGTGGTACGGACATCCGACATGTCGGTAATCGGTGTCCTTCAGGGCGGCTTTGGAGGTGTACCGACTCGCATCATTACTGATATTCATCAACTTCACAAAAACAAGAATCTAACCATCATCATATAATGACAAAGCAAGATTATACAATCATTTGTCCGGTCTGCGGTAAGGAGATACCTGATAGCATCTGCCATAACTGCGGATATGTCAAGATCGTGTTTCCACAAGTCGTCCCTGACACGATAACACAGTTTGATACTGAAAGAGTGTCGGTTCTCAAAAATAATATAGAGAGAGAAGCGAAGCAACAGAGTGAAGCGGTTCGTGAAGCAGCTCGTTTTCAAGCAAAGATTGACGAACTGGATCGTGGCCTGGCACGTATTGAAGAAAGCGCAAAGAGAGCGCAAGCGGAAAACAGCAGTTTATTAAGTCAAGTTTCTAATCAGAAGCAACAAATCAGAATCCTTGAAATAGAGCGCGATAACGCAATCTCCAAAGGCTCTGATGATGTAAAAAAGTATCAATCTGAGATTTCTGATTTACAAAACCTGTTATCAAGAAAATCAATAGAAGCAGCCAATCTTATAACGGAGCTTGTTAATGTCAAAACTCAGTTACACAAAGTGTCTTCAACTCCTCAAAATCCACTCAAGGGCGTTGTGATAATAGAGGACGTAATAAACAACATTCGTTTCATACTTCCGATTTACGAAGGCTCCAACTCGTATGGTTCAAATCCGGATAATGGGCTACATCATCAGATTAAATTCCAAGTACGAGGATTTTCGTTCCGTCCGGTACATTTCATTGTAAAAACATCGGCGAAAGGATTGATTATAGAAGCAGTACCCGGAGTTGAATTATTGCAGAATGGAGGTTCAATTCGATCGGGCGCCTACGCACGTCAATCGGATAATTTTATGCTTGAAAATAGAATAAGAATAAACATTTCCCAATTTAATAGTTAGCAAATATTCACTAATAACTGAAAATAAATTATGGCATACGATCTTTCATGGGGTTCTAAACACCCCGGTCTGCTCATCTATCTCGTGGATCTTTCTGGCTCCATGGCATGGGATGACAAAATCAAACGAGTTAGCAACACCATTTGGAATGTGGTAGACTGCTTAACTGCCCCTTGCCAAGACAATGGAGTATATAAGAATCGATATTATCTTAAAGTGATTGGCTACAACCAATATACATACGACCTCTTCTCAGGAGACATCAATGACATTAATTCCTGGTTAGACGCACATGATAACGAGCAATTCATCGACATAGAGAAGGAAGGAAAGCCCCGAGGCCTCACGCACATGTCTATAGCCTTTGACAAGGCCGCTGAAGTTGTCCGTAAGTGGATAGGTTCACAGAATGTTAAAGGACAGCCAATTCCCGCTCCTATAGTCATTAACATCACCGATGGCTACCCTGAAGAAAAAGGGATGGACGAAGCCCAGTCTCGCGACAAGGCTTTGCAAGCGGCGAATGCGCTCAAAAGCATTAGCGTCCCGGATGGAAACGTCCTTCTCTTCAACATCCACATTGACGGTGTACCCGGGACCGAACCCGAAATACAATTCCCTTCCAGTCGACCCGAAGAAACGCGCAAAGCATTCCTCTTCGATGCTTCTTCGGAAATGAACAACACATTTGTGGAACGAGCTCAACGCACCAATCTTTCTGCGGTAGCCGGTAGCCGTTTTATGGTCTCAAATGTCTCGAACCAAAGGACATTAAGCCGTCTGGTTGTGTTTGGATCATCGGTATCCGGTTTAACAAAACCTAATGGACGTTCTGAAGTATCTATCGACTAATGGATTTATATCTCAAATCATTCCTACTCGGAAAAGACGGTGAAAATGATGGACGTCAAGATGCTCTCGCCTGCAATATTGACGCCCGACTCTTTGCCATAGCAGACGGAGTTTCAAACTCTTACCATCCTGAAATTGTTGCTCAAGCCCTCTGCGAGATTTTTGTAAATGAGGATCCATCAATTCTTGGTAGTTGGGAGGATTTCAGTGAAGAACATCTGCTACCCGCTATTAAGGACAGATGGGAACGAAAAATAAAGGCATATTTGGATTCTCTTACCAGTCGGATGTTACGCCATGAGTTATTTAACTTCGAAACTTGGAAAATTGGAGCATCTACCTTTTGTGGGATCTATATAGATGAAACTAATAACCTCCTACGCTATGTTATAATTGGAGATAGCACTCTCTTTATAATAGACACTGATGGTAGCGTACAAGAAATTAACTCGTCTCCTAAATTTACATCTGAAAATGGAGAAGAACTAACAGATTATTCAAATTCTACATCGGCAGTTTTAAGTAATGATTCTATTTCCGGAGAATGGCTTATCGGTTCAATATCTATTGAAAATGTCACTGCAATATCCATGATGACTGACGGCATGGCCAAATGGTTTCAGAAAGAACTTGTTGATGGAAAGAATCCCAATTCAACATTATGGAGAATTACTGACTCAGAAGAATTTAAAGATTTGGCTGATACTGCAAGGGTAAAAGGAGATATGGACGATGATTTAGCAGTTATTCTCATAAACTTCACTCCTGTAGAACTGTGGGCTCCGAAAGTAACTAAGGAGAATGAGGAAAATAATTCGGCGGAAGATAATCTTGGGAATCCTTTTGTCTCAACGCTAGATTCCAATGAGGACATTGAATCCCCAATAGAGCCCTTATCCACACCTAATTCAGAATCAAAAAACAAGGAGATTGAAAAGCCAATTATGAGTGACGACTCTGTGGTAGACAAAACAGTTTCTGATACTATAGGAAAAGGTCCAATCGCAGATAGAGCTGATTCATTTGGAGATAAGGAAATATCCCATGAGAAGGAACAGCATTATGAAGCTAATGTCACAAGTATAAATTCTTCTGATACATCTTTCAATGACCTGTCAGAAACAGAAGAACCATCGGATGGTGGAATAGCTGAGGCCGAAGAGGAAACTCAATCTGAGGGAAACGAGCATCCTGCAGACAAACAAATTCACAAAAAGGAATATAAAAATTCTTTTATTGAAAAAATAAAAGCAACGATGAAGATATGGCGCAACAATCATACGGATTAGACCAAGTGATGGAGAGTATGATGGAGATATCCAACATACTTGACTCTGAAACACGCACATCCTATAAAACAATTACTATAGGGAGAGGTAGACGGCAACAGCTTATCAATTCCACCGGACGTTTCTGTGTCGCTTTCAGAATGGAAGGGATCCGCTCGCAGCTCTGTTATCGCATTTGGAAAGAGCTTATCCCCGATGCGATGCAACGCTACAAGATGATAGGAAACCGGATTTCCAAAACTCAATTAGAGTATTTCTCCGGATTCCGTTATGTTCCGTCTGCACTAAAGATGAAATGTGATGGAAGCATACTTCCGGGAATAGTAATGGAATGGATTGAGGGTAAGAAACTTGATGCTTTTATGACCGAAGAATGGTCCACATTATCGGACATACAAAGGCTTACTTTTATACGGGACTTCTATTATATGTGTCATCAACTGCGGGAAAATGGCATTTCGCATGGTGATTTGTCTTGCATGAACATTCTTGTTACCCCTGAAAGACATATCCGACTTGTGGATTATGATTCACTGTTTGTCCCGGAAATGGGTAGAAATTTCTATCAAACAACCGGAGGAGCCCCCGCTTTTCAGCATCCAGATCGGACTAACGCAAGCTATCCTATGTTGTCCAGTCTTGAAGATGACAATTTCTCTCAACTGGTTATAGCTCTTTCTCTTTGGGTAGCTTATTTTGACCCGTCTATTACACAAAACTACGATGATTCAAACCTCTTGTTTCTGCCGGCTGACATGAGTGGAGAAACCGGGTCGGAACGTTTAAGGAATCTAAAAAACTCTAACGGATGGAAACGTGCGGAGAAAGTTTCCACCAAGTTCGGACATATACCGATATTGATGAAGGGGTTGGAATCAATTCAGAATTCGGTCAATCAAGTTCCATCGCTTCTAAAATTCGCAAGCAAGGAAGTTATCTTATCAGCTGATTTTTACAGACTTCTTGACAGTGCAGGCCATAATGTTTCCTCTACGCAATTAGTGCCTTATTGTACAGCGTGTGGACAAAAATTCGGAAACGATGAATTTAAATTTTGTACTGCCTGCGGAACTAAGCGCCACACCTATACCGTATCATCAACATTTATACCATATCGTCATGAGCAAAGCATGTAACATTTGCGGTTTCAAAGAAAACCCGTTGGACGCTCTATTTTGTGGAGCGTGCGGTTCGAAATTACCTAAAACAATTGATACTGAAAAAGCAAAAGGAATTTCTAAAATTATCACTTCTGTTTTGAATCATGCGCGTGGCAAGGAGGGCGGTCGATAATCGGCAGGAATGCTCCCTGCCCATGCGGAAGTGGCAAAAAATACAAAAACTGTCATGGACAGTAACGTTAATGAGCAGCATATGCGGTAATCCCACCAAGTATCCGAAGAGATGACTCTATTAGAATCCTGTGGAAATGAAGTTTGAACAACAATTATATTCTATTGAATATGAATTGGTAAAATTAGCACAAACTGCACCGGATACTTCACAAATCACGAAGATAAAACCCACACACTTTTGAAGGAACGGGGGATATTATCTAAAGTATAACAATATTTTAATTTTCAATATGGCAAAAAGATGTTCTGCATGCGGATTCTTAAATAATCCAGACAATGCTCACTATTGTGGTAAATGCGGGAAAAACATTGCCACCGATGGATACTGGAACTTATACGACTTTAGACGTTATACCCCCGTAGAGCGTTCTAAGCTGGAAGAATATAAAAGATACGAACAAGAAGCTAAATCTTCTATATGGAAGAAGATATGTAAGAACGTTCAAAAATGCTGCTCAGATTTTTGGGAAGAATATGGATTAGGCATTAGTTTTGGGATAGTTTTCATTATCTTTATGGTCTTAATGTTCGGCATAGGTTATGGCATAGAGAAGACCATACAATACTTCGGTAATAATTAATTTATGTTAGCGTCCAATCTTAATGTATTGCAATTACAAGAATAGAATTTTGCAGTTGTAAATTTAACAGTTAAAAACGATGTACAACTACAATGATTTTGAACGCCTTTTTTTCCCACTACAAGGCAGAGGCTGTTCCGGTAGGCATCTCGATAAATGTTGTCTGCCATTCCAACAAAGTTCCTTATAACCTGCTTGAACGATGGTACAAAGATATGCGTAAGAAAATTATTCGATAAATATATAACAATGGCAAAGAAATGTTCATCTTGCGGATTCTCTAATAATCCTGACGATGCCCACTATTGTGGCAAGTGTGGTAAAAACATGGGTATATATGAATGGTGGGTGTTATACAACGCTTGGCACTATGTAACCGTAGAGCATTCTAAGCTGCAAGAATATGAACGATACGAACAAGAGGCTAAATCTTCCATATGGAAGAAGATGTGGAAAAGTGTCCAGGACTTTTGGACAGGTTTAGAAATACCTAAATGGATAATATTGTTATTTGGCCTTATAAGTATTTGCATATTTATCGGCATAAGTTGTTACATACTTCTTGGAGGTGTTTTTTTATGACATATACTATGACATAAGTTATGTTATAAGCTAATGTTTTTAGCATCCCAATTTAGCATCCATTATGCAAGTCAATGTGGGCTGCAATACCTTACGAGCATTATAGTCATGCAGTGAACGCTTACAAAAATCATTCAATAAATATAGAACAATGGCAAAGAAATGTTCATCTTGCGGATTCACTAATAACCCTGACGATGCCCACTATTGTGGCAAATGCGGACAAAACATAGCAGCATACGGCTATACCTGGAAATTATACAACTATAGTCAGTATACGGCAGTGCCAGACTCCAAATTAAAAGAATATAGACAATATGAAGAACGAGCCAAGGCATCCTTCTGGAAGAAGATCGGATATTCCTTCTCTGGTTTGTGGACATCATTTGTAACGTGGTGGAAAGAATATGCTTTGGGTACGGCAGCTATATTGGGGGGAGGAATATTTATGGCTGCCGCAATCATCGGATTAGGCTCATTAGTATATAATTTTCTCAATAATAGCAACACGATATCTCGAATTGAGGTGAAAGGTAAATATGGTATTGGATATGATACTGACAAACTTCTTGTTCCTGCCATTTATGACTCCATCTCCCCGAAATCCTTGGACAATCAGTGGATATTATATCACAAATCTATAGGAACAGTCGGGGTGGCTTATGTTACTGACTCAGTTCAACGGATTATAAAACCAGTCTATACAAAGGTCAAACTGTTAGGAAATTCCGGACCATTAGTGCTCAAAGACCGAAACAATTATTATTGGTTTTCAATTCAAGGAGAAATTACTAATCAACTTCCATTTACTAATGTATCTTATGTTACACGAGACAATCCGCAAGCTTTTATCGTAACACATGGCTCTGGTTATTTTGACCTTATCAACAAAGAAGGCAAGGCCTTGACTAACGAACAATTCAGTCTGATAATAGTGGACGAAGATAGCGTTATACGTGCGAAATTCTACAAAAGCAGTAGTAATTATGGATGCAAATTGTTTGATTACCATGGAAACCTATTGACGAATAGGATATTTCGGGCTGTTGATGTGTTTTCTGATGGTGTTGCCTGGTGTACTGTCGATCAAGCAGACTCACAAAAATCCAAACGTTCTGTTATTGACCGTCAAGGAAACATTTTGTTTAGTATCTCACCAACTGTAAGTCAAACTGAATTTAGTGATGGCATTGGATTCTATCGGACTTCGTGGTCATCGCAGCAATACACTGCTGTAAACACATCCGGGCAAAAACTGTTTACTATCGAAGCACAGTCCGTATTACCGTATACTATGGGAATCGCTCCGGTATATAAGGGTAAAGATTACTCCAACGGAAAAATGGGATTTATTGACAAGAATGGAAGAACTGTAATTCCCTTCAAATATGTCAATACGTATCATAATCATCATTTTGACAAAGATAGTCTTATGGAGGTTAGCCTTGACCGTGTTAAGGGTAAGCTCCATAGAAATGGAATCTTTACACCCAATAAATAGAATTGTCGGATTCAGAAAAGCCAAATAGGTATGAAATGTAAGCACTCAAATCAGGGTCTTTTTTAGAATATTTACTTTTGCTGTAATTAAAATTAGCTCTTACGCATAGCAATAAAAATATTTAAGAGCCCATTGAATTCATGTTACATACCATATTTGGGACACTTACTAAATTCGCCAGAGCAGCATAAAAGGTATCGCTTTTTATCCTTTTATTTTATAGATAATTTTTCAGTGCCCCCTGTAAAGGAATCCATTTGTTTCCGTCACCTGCTCCAAGTCGGAAGCCGATATCGTGAAATCACTTCCCGACCGTATCCTTTCCAGTACCAGATTTCCGACTCTCCGGGCATCTTCTTCCGAAGCAAACCCTTTCCGTCCGGGAAGTGAAGGTATGTATGGCTGGCAGATCACTACCCGGTCGCCACAAAGAATCCGGTAACCATATCCGCCTTCATTCTCCGTTTCAATTATTTGGAGACTATACCTACAAGCCTCATGCCGATGGTATAAGAAGAAGGATATCAGCATGCAGATAGCGAGAGTCAGCCAAAGTATGCTCTTATTCTTCTTCATATTCATAAGGCTTCAACTCCCAAGTGTCATCAAAGTATGAACTCGATCCACTGCCGCCTGTCGCAATGATCCCCCGGGTTCCGGTAGAAAAACAGACAGCATGGATGCGTGTACTGCCTTCAAACGCTGTCAGGTCGTCTCCTTCCCAAAGATCGGTTTCAGGATCATAGATCCAATAGTTCGAATAATAACTTCCTCCGGCAGTAGAGCCCAAAGTCAGATACGCTTTTCCATCGATCACAAAACTGACTCCGTAAGAACGGACAATAGAAGTATAATCGTCATCATAATCATCATCGCTGGTATTGGCAATATCTCTCAATTGTGTCCACGGCGTGGCGGCAGAAGGATCGAAACGCCAAAAGTCCGACACATCGGAATTGTTGTTCTGTCCTCCACAGACATAGGCTTTTCCATTGATCACAAAGGCTGTGGCTCCCTGACGCTTTTGTCCACCGAAACCATTCACGATAGTCCATTGCGAACCGGCTGCCGCAGTAGGATCGAATCGATAAAAGTCCTTCAAATAGTTATCATTGTAACCGGTACCTACATAGCCATAATTATCAATGCCAAACCCAAGGGCATAATAACGGGCTCCCCCTTTGAAGTCATCCATTTGCCGCCAGGTATTTGTCTCCGGATCGTACTCCCACGTATCGGCCAGATACTTCTGATCGGGATTGTAACCGGTAGTGATGTACCCTTTATTCCCCACCGGGAAACCTGTAGCGGCATTCCGAACCGTACCGGGCATATCGGCACGTTGCGTCCACCAGTCATTGTCGATGTCATACTCCCAGGTATCGGCCAGACGGGTTGTTTTCCCGTTGTAACCTCCACAGATATATCCTTTGTTGCCAATCGTGAAACCGGCAGCATCGGTACGTGCCACCCCGTCGAAGTCCGAACGGCGATACCAGACTCCTGCCGTATAGGAAGCATCTTCCGTACAGGCGCACAAGCCAAAAAGTATGGCACAGAGTACCAAAACTCCGGCCCCCGACCTATTCGTTACTGTTTTTTCTATTCCAGTCATTCTTTTATTCTGTTTTTTTAATCGTTAATTACTGACCGCAAATGTAGGCGACATCGGTAAGCGCAAAAAAAAGGATCGACTAACAGGCACATTCTCTCTACCAACGAAAATGAAGTCGATAAATCGTTCCGATTAGTCGATCCTTTTTTTACAGGGAAAATAAATCGTCTTCTTTTGCGGCAAAAATGATCCGATTCATGAAACGAAAAAACTTATCCTTGTTTTTTATCACTCTTTTTATATCACTCCTCGCCTCTTGTCGTGACGAACTGTCGACGGCGGGAGGCAAATGGGTGGAAAGCTCCCTGCGAACCATACAAACCGATACCTGTACCGTACGCCTCAGCACTATCCTGAGTGACTCTCTTGCCACATCGGGTGACACTGTCTGCCAGATAGGAACCATTGACGATCCCGTCTGGGGAAAGATAAAGGCTGCTTTCTATGCCGAATATGACGTACCGACAGTTTCATTCAGTGAAAATGCCGACTACAGATTCGACTCCATTACCATCCGGTTCTATTCATCGGGTAACTATCTGGGAGATACCCTGAGTCCGCAACGTATCTCACTGCACAGTCTATCGGAGAATCTGTCATTGGACGAAGGTTATCTGTACACTACTTCGAAGGTGTCCTATCACTCCACTCCCCTGGCTTCCTTTACTTTCACCCCCACCCCGGGCGAAACAATCCGGGAACATGAAATCCGCCTCCCCGACGAATGGGGAGTCGAGTGGTTCGAACATTTTCAGGCCGGTTCACGTGAGATGGAGTCGCAAGAGTACTTCCGCGACTATTTCAAAGGTATCGCGTTTATTCCCGAAGAAGGGGGAAATTGTGTCAACGGTTTCATGGTGAACGACTCAAGCTTATGCATCACTCTCTATTATCATCAGACGGAAACGGATGCCACGGAACTGTCCGCCGATTTTTTACCCAACAGCGATCTGAGGTTCAACCAGGTCAGTTGTGACCGCAGCCGGACCGCACTCTCCTCTTTGCAAAGTGGACTCAACAACGGGCTTCCTTCAGAAAAATCGGAGCACCAGTCCTATCTGCAAGGGTTGACCGGCATGTATATCAATATTGATTTTCCATTTCTCAATGACCTGCGTGCCGAAGGCAGGCTGGTGACCATCGAAAGCGCCCTGCTCCGGCTATATCCGGTAAAAGGAACTTATGGCAAACAGTATCCCCTTCCCGAATCGCTGACACTGTATACAGCCGATGAAAATAATGTGACGGAAGATGTAGTGACTGATATTTCAGGCAGTTCCGTACAAACCGGAAGCTTGGTAACAGATGAAATGATGGGAGAAGATACCTATTACTCTTTCGATATCACCTCTTTCCTGCAAAGCAATCTGGGAACGGTAGGATACAACCGGAAGATTCTTCAACTGATGCTCCCGGACAACTTATTCTTCACTACCCTGAACGGAGTCGTATTCGGGGATACCGGACATCCGGACAGCAATCCCGTGAAACTAACCCTACTTTATAAAACATATAACCCATGAAAAGAAACCTGATTCTATTGCTTACTCTTTGCCACTCCACTTTATTAATATATAGTCAAAATACCACCAACTCCCCGACTTCCATGTTCGGACTGGGCGAACTCTCCACCGGAGAAGGCGGACAATACTCCGGACTGGGTGGAGCAGGAATTGCCTTGCAAAGCTACAACTTCCTGAATACAGCCAATCCGGCCTCACTTACCGCCATCGAGGGACAACGTTTCCTGATAGACGCCGGAGTAATGGGAGCTTACAAGGTATATACACAAACCGGGACGAGCAATCACTCGCTGGTAGGTAACCTGAACAACCTGAGCATCGGTTGCCGCATCACTCCACGCTGGTATGGAGCCGTGTTCATGGCACCGGTCAGTAGTGTAGGCTATGCCATCACACTGGATCAGGACATCACGGGAACCGGCAGTTCCACCGTATCGTCACTCTTCGAAGGCGAAGGCGGATTGTCTAAAATGGGAATCAGTACAGCCTATCGGCTTTTCAAGGGATTTTCTGTCGGAGCTAACCTTTCCTACGTAACCGGGACCATCAAACAGACAGAAACCCAGGGAAGTATCAGTGTGGAAGAAAGCTCATACAAGCATGCCTTTTATGCTGACTTCGGCTTGCAATACAAATTTTCACTGAGCCGGAATAAGTACCTCGTGGCAGGAGCTGTATACGGATATTCGCAAGACCTGGCACAAGACAATACCTTGTCGGTAAGCAGCACATCGGGCAACGAATCGATTGACGAAAGCCAAAGCCATGTGCGCCAATGCCTCCCCCAGTTTGTGGGAGCGGGACTTGCATACAACAGTCCGCGCTGGACGCTGACAGCTGAATATAAATATACGGATTGGAGTCGTATGAAGTCATCACAAAGCAACGTCCGCTTCGAGAATCAACACCGATTGTCGGCAGGCACAGCCTATACGGCAGGCAATATTTACTGGAATCCGGTGAAACTGTCACTCGGAGCGGGCGTCAGCAACTCTTATATAGTCATTCAGAAGAAGAAAGCAACCAACTACTATGTCAGTGCAGGAAGCAACTTCACTCTGTACAACGGCAACGTTCTTTCCCTAGGAGTGAAATACAGCGACCAGCTTCATCTGCCCAACGGCATGCAACGGGAACGGGGAGTCACACTCTTTTTCAATTTTACCTTTTCGGAACGGACGTACCGGGCGAAGATCCAATAAATCAATCGAGGAACACCTCTTCCTGCTTTAATACATAGGCATCGGCCAAAGCACCGGTAGCAGGCTGTTTCTCATTGTTCAGCATCACCAGGCTGCCTTCCTGCACTTTGAAGTAAGACACTTCGCCTCCTTTTTCAGTAAGCGTAAGTAGATTATCCTTCACCGTAAACGTACCGGTTTCATCGAAATCGGCATCTTTACGGTCAATATAAGCCCAATGATACGTATAGGTGCGGTCCTTTTTCAGGGTCAGGGTCAGTTCTATGCCCGGACAATCGGCAGCCGGAACCGTACCTTTGTAAACTCCATAGTAATCGAGAGAGGTTTCGGCAGTATGCATATCTGCCACTTGCACCGTATCGCTGCCTGCCGCAGATACATCGGCTTTCTTCGCATTTGTACAACCTACAGCAGTTAAAGTGATGAATGCTGCTGCCATCCAATAAAGATTCTTTTTCATCGGTTTAAGTTTTTATAAATTAATCTTATTATATAATATACCTGCCGCTTTCAAATAAGCCACATAATTCAGATAAAGCTGGAAATGTGCATTCACTTTCGTTTCGTATGCCTGTTGCCATAAGGCTTGTCCTTCCAGATGGTCGGAAAGGGTTTCCAATCCCACTTCATATTGGCTTTTGCTGACACGCCTGTTTTCCTCGGCCTGTTGGAGAGAACGGTCGGCAAGCTCGCTTTCCAATTTCGCCTCATCAAGATTATTGGCCGCCCGGGTTAGTTCCAGCAACATCTGCTCGTTCAGGCTTTGCTGTTGCAGGCGGGTCTGTTCCAGCTTGGCCTTGGCTGCACGTACTTTGTTGCTCCGTTCACCGAAATGGAAAAGCGGTATGCTGACATTGAGCAGGACGGAAAAACTGGCATTGTCCAGGAAATTCTTGTCATTCAGTTCCAAACCATGTACATAATCATAAGAACCTTTGATACCGATTTTGGGCAACAATTCACTGCGGTTCAGTTTCACCTGCTGTTTGGCTATGGCAACTTGTTTATCCAGAATAGTATATTCAGGACGGGCAGTGATATCCAATACCTGAATTTCCAATCCCTGCTCTATCTCCGGAAAGTTACCGGAAACATGGATGTCGGCAGTCAATGGCTTTCCAATGAGATGACACAAGTTCATGGTAGCCAGCCGAAACGCATTCTCCGCCTTACGAACAGCCAGCTCGCTCTCGTTCAGCCTGACCTGTACCTTCAATACATCGTTTTGTGGTTTCAGACCGTGTTTGTATGCACTTTCTACATTCTTCTTCAGCTCGGTAAGTACCGTATGATAGGCATCGGCTACTACCTTCATCTCTTTGGCTTTCACGACAAGAGCATAAGCCTGATCGGTTTTCAGAATCACTTCGGTAGCAGTCAGGGTTTCATTCATCTGCGCCATCTGTTTTCCCAGTACCGACATCTTGTAGGCAGCAGTGATTTTGCCACCCATATAAAGCGGCTGTTCCAACTGTATCCCTCCCATATAGACCCATCCTATCTTATAATCCAGGTTGATACCCGGAAAATAGGCAAAGCCGCCATTAGGTATGAGTTGTCCGGTCGCATCGGGCAGGAAAGTGGGCAGATTGCCACCGGCTATCCCGTAACTTCCGTCGGCATTACTGTAAAGTCCGGTGCCGCTGGCTGTAAAATTGGGGAAGAAGTTCCCTTTGTAACTTTTGGCTGTGTAGTGGGTGCTTTCCGTCTGTTTAATGGAAGCCGCCATTTCCTTATTGTATTTCAATGCCATTTCGCGACACTCTTGCAGGCTGAGTGTCTCCTGTGCGAATGCCGGAGCACAGAAGTCCGACAACATAAAGCAAAGAGAAAGTATAATTATCTTTTTCATCAGTTCTCGTTTTTTAATCAGTCGTTTCTTATCTTGAAGAATAAAGCATATAATATGGGTATAAAAAGCAGTGTGATAAGTGTACTGCATAGCAACCCTCCCATAATGGCTGCTGCCAGTGAACCGAACATAGCGTCGGACAGCAATGGAATCATCCCCAGAATAGTGGTGAGCGATGCCATCATTACGGGACGGAGACGGCTTTGCGAACTGTCTATCAACGCGGTGACCGGTTCTATACCGGCATTAATCTGCAAGGTGATTTCATCCATCAGCACAATGCCGTTCTTAATCAACATACCAATCAGTCCCAGTGTTCCCACAATGGCTACAAAGTTGAAAACCTTTCCGGTAAGCAGCATCACGGCCACTACCCCTACGAATATCATCGGCAGGCAACAGAAGATAATAATGGGTTTACGGTAATCCTTGAACAACATAATCAGAATAGCGATCATCAGGATTATCGCTAAGGGGAAGTTCTTGAACAAATACTTCATGGATTGGTCGCTGGCTATCTTTTCACCTTGCCACACCAATGAATACCCGTCGGGCAACCGTATCTGCTCTATCTTATCCGCAATGGTCAATCGTGCCTTCTCCGTTTCAATGCCCGGAGCAGGCGAGCATTGTACACGCTGACTGCGTTGTCCATTGTAACGGGGCACTACAGGGTCCTCCCAACGAATATCGATTCCTTTGCTGATTTGCTGCAACGGGGTGCTCCCCATCATACTTTCTACCAGGTCTTCTTTAGAAAGAGTACCAGTCTTCAACTTGACCATGGTCTCCTCGTTCAACAACCCGCCCAGGGATGGTAAGGCAGAAAAGACTTGTGTATTGCCCAAGTCCTCTATCGGTTGTCCTTCCTTATCCAGACATTTCAGATAGATATTGTTCTTATGTATGCCTTCATAAAAAGATCCGATAGGAATGCCACCGGCAGCAGTCAATAAAGACATACTGACATCACTGCGGCTCAAACCCAGTGCGCGTGCGGCAGGTTGGTCATATTCAATGGTCAGGACAGGTATTTGAGGCTCCCAATCGGTAGTGATAAGACATACTTCGGGGGTATTCTTCATGATGTTGCGTGCACTGTCGGCCAATTGGTGAAGAACAGCAGGATCGGGTCCCAGAAATTGTGCTTCAATGGGGTATTTCTTGAACATCAGGTTATAGCGCTTCAGTTTGATGTAAGCATCCGGATAAGTCACCGACAGATAGTGCTGAATTTCATCCATATTGTCTACCAACTCCTCGGGAGAGGTGAAGTCGATGATCAGTTCTCCATAAGAGAGTGACGGGTTAGCTACACTTCTCACCAGATTGTACCGCCCGGGAGTACCACCGATGGAAGCTGTGACATGGGTGATTTCCTTACGCCCTTTCAAGTAAGCTTCTATCTCTTTCAGATCCTGTTCTACGCGGGTATAGTTGTTCCCTTCGGGGAGTTTATATTCCATGTAGAGCTGATCGTAAACCATATCGGGGAAAAAACCCTGCCGCATGTACTGATAGCCAAAAACAGAAAGAACCAACAAACCGACCATGGTAAAGACAAAACTCCACCGGTGTGCCAATCCGAAACGAAGTGCCGTACGTAATGCGGCATAAATCTTCCCCTTGTAAACCCGTTTGCCACCACTATCGGCTTCTACGGCAAAATGCAGACGACGGTTAGCCATCAACGGTACATGAACCAACGCCAACACCCAGCTGAGCAGCAAAGAAACGGCAAGTACGATAAAAAGATCGCGCGTATAGACACCTGCCGTATCCGGTGACATATAAATCGGCAAGAAAGCGATGATGGCGATCAGTGTAGCTCCCAGCAACGGCATGGCAGTCTGCCGCCCTATGGCGGTCATTGCCTCCATCCGGTCCTTCCCAGCTTTCAGATCTACCAATATCCCATCGATAATGACAATGGCATTATCGACCAGCATCCCCATAGCCAGCACAAAGGCAGCCAGAGATACACGTTGCATGGTTCCCCCTGCGGAATAAAGAAACAAGAATGAACCGAAAACAGTAACCACCAGGCTGATGCCTATGATAACCCCGCTCTTAAATCCCATGGCAATCATCAGGATAAGCACTACGATGATGACTGACTCTATCAGGTTGATGACAAATGTACCCAATGACTCGCCCACACGCTCCGGTTGGTAGAATACCTTTTGATATTCGACTCCGGCAGGCAGACGTTCGGCCTTGAGTTCAGCCAGTCTGGCCTCTACGGCATGCCCCACTTTCACGATGTCCGAACCACTAGTAGCGGCTATTAGAATGCCCAATGCACGCTCACCGTCATAGTACATTTCGTTACGGACCGGCTCTTCATAGCCTTTCTCTATTTGTGCGATGTCGCTCAGACGCAGTTGGTCGTCATCATGTCCTTGAATAAGCATTTTGCCTATATCTTCTACCGTCTTGAATTTATCATTGACAGTCACACGGATCCGATTGTCACCATTGTCATAATAGCCGGTATAGGTAGTCTTGTTTTGACCGTTCAGGGTAGCAAGAACTTCAGCAGGCTTTACACCCAAATTTGCCATACGATCCTGCAACAAAGAGATGTTGATGCACTCCGGACGCTTTCCATACAGATCTATCCGGTCTACCCCTTCCAGTTCGCCGACTTCACGCTTAATCAGTTCGGCATAGTCCGACAACTCACGATCAGACAAACCATCACCGGTCAAAGCGTAAAACATACCGTACACATTCCCGAAGTCGTCTTTTACAATGGGAGCACTGACTCCTTCGGGCAGTGAAGCCCGGGCATCATTGACTTTGCGACGCAGCATATCCCAGCATTGCTCCACATCATCATCCGGCACGGTGCTCAGAAGTTCAATCTGTATAAGTGACAGATCATTATAAGAATAACTTTCTATATTATCTATATTTCCCATAGTGCGGATGTTCTTTTCCAGTACATCGGTCACCTCCAACTCTACCTGATGTGCCGAAGCCCCGGGATATGTGGTGACCACCATGGCAAGTTTTACCTTTATTTCCGGATCCTCCAGTTTACTCATCTGATAGCAGGAATAAGCTCCTCCGAACATCAGGACGGCTATCAGGAAATAAATCAGGTTACGATTATGGAATGCCCATTTACTTATATCCATTATAACAGTCCTCCTATATTTGTGTGAGTGATTTCAGGCAAAGTTTTTACGGTTTCCCCGTTTTCTATATGATGTACTCCTGAAGATACGATTTTGTCTCCGGGTTGCAGTCCGTCAGAAGAAATAAGGCTGTACCCGTCATTGGTCAACCGCAATACAGATACTTCACAATTGTGTACGGTATGGTCTGATGCATTGTAGATAAAGACATACGACTTTCCGTCTTTCTGCAAGATGGCACTGGTAGGGACGGATAACGTACCGGAGCGATCTGTATCGCAAAAGATAGTCACCATGGCATTCATTCCGGGAGAAGGAACAGCCTGTTTTCCGGGTATTAGCTGAAGTCGCATGGTATACAACTGATTAGCATTTGCTTTAGGAGTGACACTGATCAGTTGTAACGGGTAGGTTTCTCCCGGATAAATATCGAATGTACAGTGATAGCGGTTGAACCGGTTACGCCGGATATATTCAGCTGCCGGCAAGTTGATTTCCACCTCGGGTGCACCTGCACTTACCATCGAGATGACAGGCATGCCGGCTCCTATGGTCTCATGGGCTTCGAACAAACGTTTTTGTACATATCCGCTGAAAGGAGCATAAAGGCGGGTATATGCCAACTGATCTTGATGATGTTTATATTTGGCTGTGATTTGTTTCAGTCCATAGACAGCCTTGTCATTGGCATTGGGTGTGGTTCCGTTCTCTTTATAGAGAGCCATGACCCTTTCCGCTTCGGCCTTTACCTGACGGTATTCAGCTTCCGTAGCGTCCAGTTGTACCTGATAGTCAGTCGGATCCAATTCGGCCAGGAGCTGCCCCGCTCGTACTTGCGCCCCGTCTTTCACGTATATTTTATTGATAGTGCCACTTACCCGAAAAGAAAGACTAATGTCCTGAGCGGCTTTTACTCTCCCCGGAAATTGTAGAAATTTCTGTTTATCAGCAGCAATGACTGTGTCTATTTTTACTGTTTGACAATCTTTATTTTCCTTGGTGTGCCGGGTACAGGAAATAAACAGCATAAGAAAAATCCCTGTCAGAATAAGATAAATCTGTTTCATAATTTGCGTACTTTTGTATTTCATATGCAAAGTTATTGGGAAGGGAGGAGATAGAAAGGTTGAAATGAATGATAAATTGTTCTATTTGTATCTTTTTCAGTCTGTATACAGGTAAAAACTTTGCGATTTGTATTTATTTTGTAGCCGGTTTATAATTTAAGAACAGAAGAATGATAGAACAACAAATGCCTTTTCGGAGAATTCTGCTTACCAGTGATACGTTTCAAATACTTAAAGAGGGACAAATAATTTCGACATTCAATAAATGTGGTATCTTCTATTGTCAACGCGGCAGTGTGGAAGTCTCTTTGGAAGGTTGCCATTATCATATCAAACCCGGGGATGTTTATATCTATATGGCTTCTACCTTGGTGCACTTGTTGCATAAGAGTGAAGATGCCGAGGGGATTATGGTTGAAGTGGACTTTTACTATATTCTACCGATTGTAAACAAAGTGATAAATGTGGAAAGCCAGCTCTTTATGCGGAAAAATCCATGTGTCTCCTTGTCCGGTGAACAATGTGCCCATTTTGAATATTTGCTGAATAATCTATGGGATAGGATAAATGCGGAAGACTGCCAGAAGGAGAATGTCCAGTACCAGCATCTGAAACTGGAACTGATAAAATCGATGGGACAGACTATCTGCTATGAAATCTTAAACATGTATTTTACCAACCAGCCCTTGCAGCCTTTACAACAAGGGAAAAAAGATGTTGTCTTTCAGAATTTCATGCTGTCTCTGTTCCGTTTCTATCGCAAGGAACGTGACGTCTCTTTTTATGCAAGGATGCAGCATATCACTCCCCGTTATTTCTCGGCCATCATCAAGGAGAAAACAGGAGATAGTGCCTTGCAATGGATCGTACGGATGGTGATAACCGAAGCGAAACAATTATTGGAGGAATCTGATCTGAGCATAAAAGAGATAGCGGACCAACTGAATTTTCCGACACAGTCTTTCTTTGGCAAATATTTTAAACAATATGTGGGAGTTTCGCCCAAAGAATATAGAAACAATGCTGCGACAACGAGAATAAAACGCTAAAATATAGCAGTAAAGATAGACGTTCATTTCCATATTTGGGGATATTCAGCTATCTTTGTCGCATAAATATTAATAAAAACGACATAATAATGAAAAAGACAATCCTCCTGGCCGCTTTAGGCCTGATCAGTCTGAGTGCATTGGCCCAAGACAAACCACAAGAAGAAGGCTTCGTTTTCACTACTGTGAAAGAAAACCCGATTACATCCATTAAGAATCAGAACCGTTCGAGCACTTGCTGGAGCTTCTCAAGCCTCGGTTTTCTCGAATCGGAATTGCTCCGCACAGGAAAGGGTGAATACGATCTTTCTGAAATGTTCGTTGTACACCACACGATGGTTGACCGCGCTGTTAACTACGTTCGCTATCATGGCGACAGTTCTTTCTCTCCGGGAGGAAGTTTCTATGATATCATGTTCTGTATGAAGAACTACGGACTTGTACCGCAGGATGCTATGCCGGGAATCATGTATGGTGACTCACTGCCTGTTCACAACGAACTGGATGCAACAGCAGGAGCCTATGTTAATGCTATTGCCAAAGGTAATCTGAAGAAACTGACTCCGGTATGGAAGAAGGGCCTTTGCGCTATTTATGATACTTACCTGGGACAATGCCCGGAAAAGTTCACTTACAAAGGCAAAGAGTATACTCCGATGACTTTTGCACAGTCTTTGGGACTGAATCCGGACGACTATGTATCTCTGACTTCGTACACACATCACCCGTTCTATTCTCAGTTTGCCATCGAAATCCAGGACAACTGGCGTAACGGATTGTCATACAACCTGCCGCTCGACGAATTTATGGCTGTAATGGATAACGCTGTAAAGAACGGATATACATTTGCATGGGGTAGCGACGTGAGCGAAGAAGGATTTACCCGTGACGGTATCGCTGTAGTTCCGGATGCAGCCAAAGGTGCCGAACTGACAGGATCGGACATGGCACGCTGGACAGGAATGACTGCTGCCGACAAACGCAAAGAGTTGACTTCAAAACCATTGCCGGAAATGAAAATCACTCAGGAAATGCGTCAGACAGCTTTCGATAATTGGGAAACAACTGATGACCATGGAATGATTATCTATGGTATCGCTAAAGACCAGAACGGCAAAGAATACTTCATGGTTAAGAACTCTTGGGGTACAAACAACAAGTACAAAGGTACTTGGTATGCTTCTAAAGCTTTTGTTGCTTACAAGACTATGAATATTCTGGTTCATAAAGATGCCCTTCCCAAGGATATCGCAAAGAAACTGGGAATTAAGTAAAACATTGCAAGACTAAGACAACAACAGGTCTTAAAGTCTTTTTCACCACAGATGAACAGATTTATAAGGATATACACTTACAGGCAACCGAAATCCCTGTATTGCCCTATACAATCTGTTCATCTGTGATAAACTTCCGGCACATGCTCAAAAAGAGCTTCACCAACCTAACATCCGGTCATTAACTGCTGACACAAATCTTGTTAATATATTCTGTAAATCTTTCCTTATAGTTATCTCCCACCGGTATATATATATTCTTATTGAAAATGATGCGTAACCGGGAAACTTCGGTTATTTTCCGAAGATTGACGATATAAGACCGATGTACCCTCATGAACATCTCCTGTGGTAAGCGTTCTTCCAGTTTTCTCATACTCAGCAAAGTCACTACGGGCTTATCCGCCGTATCAGTATAGATGCGTACATACTCACTCATACCTTCTATATAGCAAATGTCTGCCACATTGATGCGGATAATCTTATATTCGGACTTAACGAACAATGAACCGTCCTTTTCCAATAAATCAGTTTCCGTCCCTCCCCCGTTATCTTGCAAATGATACTCAAATTGCCGACGTGCCTTATCGGCTGCTTTCAACAGATCCTGAAATTCAAATGGCTTCAGCAGATAGTCGACTGCATCTACCTTGAAACCCTCGACGGCATATTCCGGATAGGCGGTTGTAAACACAATCAGGGGCTTCACCACTAACGAACGCACCAGATCGAGCCCGTTCAGATCGGGCATGTGAATATCGACAAACATCAGGTCGACCTCTTCTTCCGACAACACCTGCATGGCACTGAATGCATCCTGGCACGAGGCTATCAGTTGCAGGAAAGGGACACGGGCTATATAGCCCGTCAATTGCTCGAGCGCCAAGGGCTCGTCATCAACAGCAATGCATTTGATCATAATAACGGAATAATTAGTAAAACATTAAAACTATCGTCACGTTCGTTGATAGATAAAGTATAATCTTGTCCGAATAGCAGCCTCAGCCGCTTGCGGATATTCTCCAACCCGATGCCGTGGTGTTGTTCCACAGATCGCCCATGGTTGCTGTTCGAACAACGAAAGGCAAGTCTGCCATCCTCGACAGACATAAAAACCCGGATAAACGACTCTTCCTGATAACTTACTCCATGTTTGAAGGCATTCTCGACAAAAGAGATAAAAAGCAAAGGAGGAATTTGCACCTCCGGCACCTCATCGGGCATACAGCATTCGATCCGGACTCTCCCGGTATACCTCAATTTCATCAAGGCAATATAATTGTCCAAAAACTGTATCTCGCGTGAAAGCAAAATCGTCCGGTTGCTGGCTTCATAAAGCACATAACGCATCAGTTTGGAAAGTTCGACAATAGTACGTTTTGCCTTGCCGGCATCCATATCGACCAACGCATGTATGTTATTAAGGGTATTCATAAAAAAATGCGGATTTATCTGATACTTCAGATACTGCAATTCCGATTGCAAATGCTGGTGTTCCAACTCTTTCAATGCTTCTTCATCACGCATCGACTTGAACAAGAGTTTGATAGCCACATTAATGCCTACCACAAGCAATGCCAGTGAAAGTCGTCCGAGAAAATATCCCGGAAGAGGATGCGGGCCCCGCCAGCGCATATCAAGCTCCTGTTTCGGCAAAAGGAGCGGTGACGAATGCTCCGGAAATGTATTGGGAAACTCCCTCTCCCTATCCGGTAACACCTTTCCTTCCGGATAGCGGCGGGGTTGCATCGGCATCAGATTCTGAAATTGTTTATGTTGAGGAGGATTGATAGAAGGATACAAAATAAAAAGCAGAGTCACGACTCCTGCTAATGAAAGTGCATAAGCCCAATACCGTTTCCGAAGTAACAGCCGGGGAGCCAGAAAATAGTTATTGACTACGAAAAGCAGAATGAAAGGCAGAGTCAGCAACCATGCCATCCGTATGGTCTGCCAACTAAACGTATGTACCGGGCTAATGGAAGCAAACAGATAATCACCCACCAACGGCACAGAGATAACCGTCAGCCAAATGACGAGATAAACCATCTGCTCCAGTAACTTCTGCTTATTAATTTGTTTCATACTCCAAAAAGTTCGTCTTGAATGTCTGTTTACAAAAATACCTCCTTTGTCCTACCCCTGCAAAAGAAGTCGACCAAGAGGGCTCTTTTGACGATAAAGTCGCCTGCAAAGGAAATAGAATCAACGAACAGAGGGATTTTAACAGTAATTATCTATCTTTGCAGCCCGAAAAAGATACCTATCAGCAATATGAAGAAAATATGGATACTTGCAGTCCTGACCATCTGTTCGGTTGCAACACAGGCACAAGAAGTTTTTATCAATGCAGACCTTGTCAGCAGCTACATCTGGCGTGGAATGAAGAATGGAAATGCTTCCGTACAACCCACTTTGAGTGTAGAGTGGAAAGGATGGACCTTATCAGCATGGGGATCGACAGAATTCAGAAATGAAAACAATGAAATAGACCTTACACTGGAATACGAATATAAAAATCTGCAACTGTGTCTCAACAACTATTTCTATCAAAGCGAAGACGAGCCTTTCAAATACTTTCACTATACTCCCCGAACTACGGGACATACTTTTGAGGCAGGAGCCGTCTACACAGTCAGTGAACGTTTCCCTTTATCCATAGGCTGGTACACCACCTTTGCCGGAAATGACTATCGGGAAAATGAGGAGCGTGCCTGGTCCAGTTATTGTGAATTCAGTTACCCATTCACAGTAAAGGGGGTAGACTTGGCCGTCGAAGCAGGATTCACTCCGTGGGAAGGAGAATACGCAGACAAACTGAATGTAGTTAATGTCGGACTTTCGGCTACCAAGACCTTGAATATTTCCTCCGGATTTACTCCGGCCATCTTTGGCAAACTGATAGCAAACCCTTACGAGAACCGGTTCTACTTCGTTTTCGGGATAAGTTTATAGCATGCTATCCAATCTATCATTTATTTATCCATCCAAGCAGTCACAATCTTAAGAAGCGAACTCACCACCAAGTAGCTAATACCAGACAAACGTCTGACAAAAACAGCACAGATAAGAGAGCAGAGGAAGAAGTAACGCCTACAAAAAGAAAGATATAGATAAAATTAATATAATAAATCCAGCTCTTCTTTTATAAAAATATTGAATATCTTATTCGAAATTATCTCTTCATTCTTCAATAAGCCTATAACGTCTCTCTTACGCAACAAACCCTGATTCACATTAGACTTAAATTCATAGATCATTATATTACAACACATTAAGTACAAATCAAATGACATAAAGCAGATTATTCCTGGCAGAACTATAACCAAACTAATTGATTTTAAAGAAATAGATTTTATAATGTATTAAAAAAGAACAGAATATTTTTTGTTTTTTAGATTAACAACGTTGCAAATATAGCGATTATTTTAAAAATAGATAATAATCCCAAAAGTTTTTTTCATTCCAAGGCAATATTCCTTTCTCTTCTTACTCCTTCCGGAAACCAATCAAGAGAAGTACACTGAACCAAGTACAAAGGGTAGACAGAGAGGACTTCAGAAATTTCTGTTTTTGTCATAAAACACTAAATACCAAACACAATGCCAAACCAATCAGTAGAACAACAGGCTATTTCCATCTCTTACTCCCTGCCTATAAGTCCTTCATTATAAATACAGAGCAGTGATAAAGTATATATATCCGGTGATAATAAGGGAATTACATTTCACCAAGTTCTGCCAGAACTAATCCATTTTTAAAGAAATAAGAAAGGATAATCAACAAGAAAGGAAGAATGTAAAAGAACCAAACAAAACCTTTATTATTAACCCAAAACAAAATTGTTATGTTAAAAATCACTAGACAAGTTACTCTGCTCTTGCTCGCCGGTGCATTAAGCTTCCCAGCTTATTCGTATGCAACGCAAGCAACAGAAGTATTGGTTCCTGAAGTTACTCAAGAGAAAGTGACAGGAACAGTTGAAGATGCATTGGGTCCGGTTATTGGTGCCAGTGTCATGGTAAAAGGCACGACCAATGGTGTCATTACGGACTTAGAAGGTAAGTTCTCGCTGAATGATGTGAAAAAAGGAGATATTATTGTAATATCTTACATCGGATACGTTACACAAGAAATACCTTATACAGGAAAACCTATTCAAGTGAAACTTGCCGAAGACAGCAAGGCTTTGGAAGAAGTAGTGGTAGTCGGTTATGCCACCGTAAAAAAAGCCAACCTGACCGGAGCAGTGTCGGCCGTAGATGGTAAAGTGTTGGAAGATCGCCCGATTGTCAACCTCGGACAAGGTTTGCAAGGTGCCATTCCTAACTTAAATGTAACCACCAGCGGACGGCCCGGGCAAGGTTCAAGTTTCAATATCCGTGGTACTACTGCCATGAGTGGAAGTTCACCATTGGTATTGGTTGACGGTGTAGAAATGGACCCGAACCTGATTAACCCGCAAGACGTGAAAAGTGTTTCCGTATTGAAAGATGCCGCGTCTGCTTCCATCTATGGTGCACGTGCAGCTTATGGTGTCGTATTGATTACCACCAAAGGAGGCCGTAAAGACCAGCCGACACAAGTATCGTTCGATGCATCGGTTTCATTCAACGGGCCTACTACCCGCCCAACATATATGAACTCCATGCAATATGCTACCTGGATGAACACTGCGCAACAGAACACCGTGGGACGCGACTATTTCGATGCTGAGTGGATGCAGCATATCGAAGCCTACTATAAAGATCCGGTGAACAATTCTCCGGTATTTATCCATTCGGACCCGAGTATCAGTAAAAACGGCACCAAATACACGTATGCCGGCAATACAAACTGGATGAAAGAATTGTATAAAAAGAACTATCCCGTCCAGAAGTATAATGTCAATATCAGCGGAGGTGGAAAGAAGGCAACTTACTACACATCCTTAGGATATACCGACCAGGGATCACTGATTCGTTTCGGTAACGAACAGTTCAAGAAGTTCAATGTGATGAACAACATCAATTATGACGTGAACGACTGGTTACACCTCTCGATGAAGACAAGTTTTAACCGCACCAAACTGAGAGGACTGAATCAGGACAATGTACATGGTGATAACTTTATGGGAGGTGATACCCGTCCTATCATGCCGGTGAAACATCCGGACGGCAACTGGGCAGGACAAGGTGACTTTACCAATTTTCCTGCTATCCTTGAAGATGGCGGTAGCCGACTCACCAACAAGAATGACCTTTGGAACACGATCACGATGAAACTGACCCCAATCAAAGGAATGAGCATCAACATGGACTACACGTTCAATTACTACAGTGAAAACAATAAGGTTCACATGAAGTCATTTGACGAATATGGAGCCAATGGACAATTCCTGCAAACTTTTGCATGGACGAATCCGAATTCTGTGTCACAATCACAAGCCAACGATACATACAATGCTTTCAACTTCTTCGGTGATTACGAAAAAACATTGGGTAAACATTACCTGAAAGGAATGATCGGTTATAATCAGGAAAGCAAACATACTACCGGATTCAATGCCGGACGCGAACAGCTGATCTCAAACGATCTGGGATCTTTAAGTTATGCTACAGGAGACCGCTGGGTAGGCAGCAGTGATAACTCCTGGGCTACACGAAGCGGTTTCTTCCGCATCAACTACGGATATGACGAGCGCTATTTACTGGAAGTAAACGGCCGTTACGACCTCTCTTCCAAATTTCCCAAGCACGACCGTGCCGTATTCAACCCTTCGTTCTCTGCAGCCTGGAGACTCTCTAACGAAAGTTGGTTCAAGAGCTGGACAAACAGTTTCTTCGACGAACTGAAAATCAGAGGATCTTATGGTAGCCTAGGCAACCAGGCACTCAACAATGGCTGGTATGCTTATCTTTCTAACTATAGTACGGGACAGATCAGCTGGATCATGGGTAGCAACCAACCGCAGTATGTGGTTCCCGGCGGCCTCGTCAGCTCGTCCATCACTTGGGAAACCGTTACACAGTGGGACCTGGGACTTGACTTCAACTTCCTGAACAGCCGATTGAAAGGTGCTTTCGATTACTATCAAAGACGTACGTCCGATATTCTTGCCGCAGGTAAAATTCTACCGGGCGTCCTGGGTGCGAACGAACCTCAGGAAAATGCAGCCGAGTCATTGACAAAGGGTTGGGAATTTGAGATCAGCTGGAATGATCAGCTGGCCAACGGATTCCACTATACAGTTGGGTTCAATCTGTCCGACTATCAATCGGAAGTTACCAAGTTCGATAACGAATCGAAAGAATTGGGCAACTGGTATGTAGGTCAGAAACAGGGTGAGATCTGGGGGTATGAAACCTATGGTTTATTCCAGTCCGAACAGGAAATAGCCGGAGCAGCCAATCAGGACAAAGTATCGGGAGGTATCAAACTGATGCCCGGTGACATCCGTTTTGTAGACCGTAACAACGACGGCGTTATCGACTGGGGTGACAACACCGTAGATAATCCGGGTGATAAAAAAATCATCGGCAACAGCACTCCGCGCTATCATTACGGCATCAACCTGGGAGCCGACTGGAAAGGTTTCGACCTGGGTATCTTCTTCCAGGGAGTGGGCAAACGTGACCTCTATCTACCGGGAACTTCATTCCGAAGCCACTACGGAAGCGAATGGCAAGTACCTTCAGCCTACAACAACGATTACTGGACAGAAGAAAATACGGGAGCATATTTCCCCCGTGCGCGTTTCAATGGTGGTTCTGCCATCAACCAAGCCCAGACACGCTATATGGTAGATGCATCTTACTGCCGACTGAAGTCAGTCAGCATCGGTTATACATTGCCTAAAGTGCTGACTCAAAAGGCTTCTATCGAAAAGATACGTATCTATTTCACCGGTGAAAACCTTTTCACTATTTCAGATACCCCCGACGGACTCGATCCGGAATTGGATAACCCATACACATATCCGATGCAAAGATCATTATCTGTTGGTTTAAGTCTCACATTCTAAATACAAAGCATCTTATGAAAATCAAATATCTATTCTACATCGGAGTGGCAACACTCGCCCTATCGGGTTGTAATGACGGTTTCCTGGAAAGAGCCCCGGAAGCGATCAATGACAAAACCTTCTGGAATACCACAGGAGACTTAGAAACGTATGCCAATCAATTCTACAGTTATCTGCCCGGAGGTGTAACCTCGATAGCAGACGGTGAAAGTGACAATCAGGTGCCCAACAGTATTCCTCAGTTCTTCTGGAATCAGTTGAGCACCCCTGCGGAAGCAGCTAGTTGGTGTAATTGGAGTAAAGGCGGATGGCAACCGATCCGGCTAGTCAACTATTTCCTGACTCACTATCAGACCGTAAGCGGTAAGGAGTCGGAAATCAACCAGTATGTAGCAGAAGTCCGCTTCTTTAAGGCAATGCAATATGCCGGACTGATGAGAACATTCGGCGATATCCCCTGGTTGGATAAAGATCTGGGTACAGGCGATACAGATATTCTTTACGGTCCGAAACTAAAACGTTATGAAGTGATGGATAAAATCATTGAAGAGTTTGATTTTGCCATCCAATGGTTGCCCGAAAAACCGGCTACCGGACGTATAGGAAAAGATGTAGCACGCCAACTGAAAGCCAGAACTTGCCTGCACGAAGGTACATACTATAAGTATCATACCGAATTGGGATGGGCAGACAAAGCTGACCGCCTGCTGAAAATGGCTGCTGATGAAACAGATGCAATCATGGCAACCGGTAAATACGAAATCTATAACACCGGACATCCGGAAAAAGACTATTATGACGTATTTGTGATGGAAGACAAAACGAATCTGAAAGAGGCCATTCTCCCGGTCACCTATCTGGATGGTAAAAGAAAACATGGCATGAGCCGTACGCTGGCAGAAGCAAACACAGGTTTCTCAAAAGATTTTGTAGAAAGCTATCTGTGCCTAAATGGTAAACCCATTACAGGAAACGACCAGTATAAAGGGGATACCAATATGAAGGATGAAACGACCGACCGCGATCCGCGCCTGAAGCAAACCATTCTGACTTGGGACTTTCCGACACGAGTAACTGTAGCCACCAATGACAGTACATACATCGAGAAAGAAGAAGACTTCATTTCACAATACTGCCTGACCGGATATAAATCCATCAAATACTTCATACCGACAGACAAAGCTTTCGAAGCAAACAATAATACTTATGACGGCATTGCCTATCGCTATGCAGAAACCTTGCTGATAAACGCAGAGGCTAAAGCCGAGCTGGGAACGATTACGCAAGCGGATCTGAACAAAACCATCAACGTATTGCGTGACCGGGCGGGCATGCCGCACCTGACACTGGAAGTTGGTTTCACCGATCCCAACTGGCCGGCATGGGGATACAGCCTGACTCCGCTGTTACAAGAGATTCGCCGCGAACGCCGTATCGAGCTGGCCGGAGAGGGATTCCGTTGGGACGACCTGGCCCGTTGGAAAGCCGGTGCAATCTGTAACAACGTGAAGACATACATCGGAAAACGTGAGCCTTATAAAGAAGGCCAATACGCGATTGTATATCCTGCTTATACCAATGATAACTACTCTTATGAAGCCGGCAAGAGCCGCACCTGGAATGACAGACTCTACTTGCGTCCGATACCGACCGGGGAACTTCAGAGAAATGATAACCTTCTCCCGCAAAATCCGGGATGGGAATAATTGCTTTTTAGTTAGTCCCCGGAACGAGTTTCCGGGGATTTTTTTATCTTTGCACCATTAACCCTTTTAACATATCATGAAAATAAACAAACTACTGTATGCCGGAGCCGCCCTGACCCTACTTGGCGCCTGCGCTCCAGCTGTGAAAGCTCCCGAAGCCATCTTACCCGTTCCCGAAGAGAAACAAGTAGACTGGCAGAAAATGGAAACGTATGCTTTCGTTCACTTTGGTCTGAACACCTTCAACGACCGGGAATGGGGATACGGCGATTCGGATCCGAAAACGTTCAATCCAACCAAACTGGACTGTGAACAATGGGTGAAAACGTTTGTCGAATCAGGCATGAAGGGTGTGATCCTCACCGCCAAGCATCATGACGGTTTCTGCCTGTGGCCCACCCAATTGACGGAGTATTGCATCCGCAACACCCCTTATAAAGACGGAAAAGGGGACATCGTCGGCGAGCTGGCTGCCGCTTGTAAGAAATATGGCATCAAGTTCGCTGTTTACCTCTCTCCATGGGACAGGCACCAGGCCAATTACGGCACACCGGAATACGTAGATTACTTCCATAAACAACTGACTGAATTGATGACCAACTACGGTGAAGTATTCGAAGTATGGTTTGACGGGGCCAACGGAGGTGACGGATGGTATGGCGGAGCCAAAGACAGCCGTACCATTGATCGTAAGACCTACTACAATTATCCGCGAATTTACGAAATACTGGACAAGCTTCAGCCACAAGCTATCATCTTCTCCGACGGAGGTCCCGGTTGCCGTTGGGTGGGTAATGAAAACGGATTTGCCGGAGCCACCAACTGGTCATTCCTGCGTGCAGGTGAAGTGTATCCGGGTTATCCGAAATATCGCGAACTGCAATACGGACATGCCGACGGCAACCAATGGGTACCGGCAGAATGTGACGTCTCCATCCGTCCGGGATGGTTCTATCATCCGGAAGAAGACGACCGGGTAAAAACCGTAGAGCAATTAACGGACCTTTATTACCGGAGCGTGGGACACAACGCCACCCTCCTGCTTAACTTCCCCGTTGACCGCGACGGTCTGATCCACCCGATCGATTCGGCCAATGCAGTAAACTTCCGCAAGAATGTACAAAAGCAGTTGGCACACAATCTGCTTGCCGGCATCCGTCCCAAAGCCTCGGATGAACGAGGAGGACAATTCTCTGCCAAAGCCGCAACAGACGAAAGCTGGGATACTTACTGGGCTACCAATGACGGTGTGACTGCCGCAGATATAGAGTTCGACTTTCCGAAAACAGAGAAGGTCAACCGTATGATGATCCAGGAATATATCCCGTTGGGACAACGTGTCAAATCGTTCATCGTGGAATATGATAAAGACGGGAAATGGCTTCCGGTCAAACTCAATGAAGAGACTACCACCGTGGGCTACAAACGTTTATTGCGCTTTGAAACCGTTTCGACCGATAAACTCCGCATACGTTTCACTGATGCACGTGCCTGCCTTTGTATCAATAATATAGAGGCCTATTATGCAGGTGAAACAGCCGACACATTCACCGTGGAAGCAAAAGAACTGAAAAGCTATCCGTTTACACTTGTCGGAGTGCCCGAAGAAGAAACTAAAAAATGCATGGATAAAGACAAGAACACCACTGCTTTTGTCGAGGGAGATGCATTGGTGATCGATCTGGGAGAAGAACGTACCATCACCTCTTTCCATTATCTACCGGATCAGAGTGAATACAACAAAGGATTGATTTCCTCTTATGAACTATCTGTGGGTACCGAAGCAAATGCGATAAACCGGATAGTAGCCCAAGGAGAATTCTCAAATATTAAAAACAATCCGATTCTACAGTCCGTCTACTTCACTCCGGTGAAAGCACGATACCTCTCTCTGAAACCGACCAAAATGGTAACTGAAGGAGAAACTATGGGATTTGCAGAAATAGGAATCCAATAACAACATTATTCCGGAGGTATGCCGGAAGTTTTCATAAATCTGAGGCATACCTCCAATATTCTACTCTTTCCCTCTTTTCTCAATAGATACCTTATAAGAAAGATCGTACCGGCGGGCAAGAAAGCTACTGACCTACTCCGACAACGAAGATTTTATCAATAAAACATTCCCGAATTAAAAGATCTGAAAGTTGACGATAACCCTGTATTCATGATCGTAAGAGTCCGACAAGTTGCTCAGAATCCTTAAACTTGTGCATTTTTCAGATAGATTTCTTGTCAGAACCAAGCGTTTGCTTAAATTTGCAGGCTGATAGTTAACCGGATAGTGAATAGCAAGAACCTTACTACTGACTACTGGCTGCTAACTTGTAGAAATACTAATACTAAAATTAATAACATGAGTTTGAAAATTGTTGTATTGGCAAAACAAGTTCCCGACACACGAAACGTTGGGAAAGATGCCATGAAAGCCGACGGAACTATTAACCGTGCGGCACTCCCTGCCATCTTCAACCCCGAAGACCTGAATGCTCTAGAACAGGCTCTCCGACTGAAAGATGCTCACCCAGGCTCTACCGTTACCATCCTGACCATGGGACCGGGACGTGCAGCTGACATTATTCGTGAAGGACTTTTCCGTGGTGCCGATAACGGTTATTTGCTGACAGACCGTGCTTTTGCCGGTGCTGATACGCTGGCTACTTCGTACGCTCTGGCAACAGCCATCAAGAAAATAGGTGAATATGACATCATCATCGGCGGTCGTCAGGCTATCGATGGAGATACGGCACAGGTAGGACCGCAGGTTGCAGAAAAGCTGGGACTGACTCAGATTACGTATGCGGAAGAGATCCTGAAAGTAGGTGACGGAAGCATCACCGTAAAACGCCACATCGATGGCGGTGTGGAAACAGTAGAAGGACCCTTGCCCATCGTTATCACTGTCAACGGAAGTGCAGCTCCCTGCCGCCCGCGCAATGCTAAACTGGTTCAGAAGTACAAACACGCCAAAACCATTACCGAGAAGCAACAGGGTAACCTGGACTACACCGACCTGTACGACACCCGTGACTACCTGAATCTGGTGGAATGGAGCGTAGCAGACGTAAACGGTGATCTGAAACAATGCGGCCTCAGCGGTTCGCCGACAAAGGTAAAAGCGATCCAGAACATCGTGTTCCAAGCGAAAGAGAGTAAAACCATCAGCGGCAGCGACCGTGAAGTGGAAGAACTGATTGTTGAACTGTTGGAGAACCACACTATTGGATAAGAGGAGAGAAAAGATATGAATAACTTATTTGTATATTGCGAAATAGAAGACGGCATCGTCGCAGACGTAAGCCTCGAACTTCTGACAAAAGGACGCTCGTTAGCCAATCAGTTGGGTTGCCAGCTCGAAGCAGTCGTTGCCGGAACCGGACTTAAAGATATTGAAAAACAGATCCTCCCGTACGGAGTAGACAAACTCCATGTATTCGACGGTGAAGGACTCTATCCTTATACTTCACTCCCCCACACTTCAATCCTGGTCAATCTGTTCAAAGAAGAACAACCGCAAATCTGCCTGATGGGTGCAACCGTTATCGGTCGTGACCTCGGTCCGCGCGTATCCTCAGCCCTGACCAGTGGTCTGACAGCCGACTGTACATCATTGGAAATAGGCGATCACGAAGATAAGAAAGAAGGCAAGGTCTACAAGAACCTGCTTTATCAGATTCGTCCTGCATTCGGTGGCAACATCGTTGCTACCATTGTCAACCCCGAACACCGTCCTCAAATGGCAACCGTTCGCGAAGGAGTGATGAAAAAAGCCATTCTGGCAGCAGACTACAAAGGTGAAGTAATCCATCATGATGTGAAGAAATATGTAGCCGACACCGATTACGTAGTGAAAGTCATCGAACGTCATGTAGAAAAAGCAAAGAACAACCTGAAGGGTTCTCCCATCATCATCGCCGGTGGTTATGGTGTAGGTTCGAAAGAAAACTTCAACTTGCTGTTTGATCTTGCAAAGGTATTAAACGCAGAAGTAGGTGCCAGCCGTGCAGCCGTAGACGCAGGTTTCGTTGAGCACGACCGCCAGATCGGACAGACCGGTGTTACGGTACGTCCCAAACTCTATATTGCCTGCGGTATCTCCGGACAGATTCAGCACATCGCCGGTATGCAGGAAAGCGGTATCATCATCTCTATCAACAACGATCCGTCAGCTCCGATCAATACGATTGCAGACTATGTAATCAACGGAACCATCGAAGAAGTTGTACCGAAGATGATTAAGTATTATAAACAAAACAGTAAGTAAGAAATGGCTAACTTTTATTTAGATACTCCGGAACTCAAGCATCACTTGAACCATCCGTTGATGAAGAGAATTGTTGAGCTGAAAGAGCGCAACTATGCTGATAAAGATAAATTCGACTATGCTCCGGTAGACTTCGAAGACGCAATGGACAGCTACGACAAAGTGCTGGAAATTGTAGGAGAAATCTGTGGTGACATCATCGCTCCCAATGCAGAAGGTGTCGATCATGAAGGCCCGGTCTGCGCCGACAATCGTGTGACCTATGCCAGCGGGACTACCCGTAACCTGGATGCCTGCCGCAAAGCAGGGCTGATGGGCATGGCTATGCCCCGCCGCTTTGGAGGCTTGAACTTCCCGATCACTCCGTACATCATGGCTGCCGATATCGTGAGCCGCAGTGATGCCGGTTTCGAGAACCTGTGGGGATTGCAGGATTGTGCTGAAACCATTTACGAATTTGCCAACGAAGAACAGAAGCAACGTTATATCACCCGCGTATGCCAGGGTGAAACCATGTCAATGGACCTGACGGAACCGGATGCAGGTTCCGATCTCCAGTCTGTCATGTTGAAAGCCACTTACAGTGAAAAAGACCAATGCTGGTATCTGAACGGAGTGAAACGCTTCATCACAAACGGTGATGCCGATATTCACCTCGTACTGGCACGTTCGGAAGAAGGAACACACGACGGACGCGGTCTTTCCATGTTCATCTACGACAAGCGCAATGGTGGAGTAAACGTACGCCGTATTGAGAACAAAATGGGTATCAAAGGCTCTCCTACCTGCGAGTTGGTATATAAAAATGCCAAGGCCGAACTTTGCGGTGACCGCAAACTGGGTCTGATCAAATATGTAATGGCGTTGATGAACGGTGCCCGCTTGGGTATTGCCGCTCAGTCGGTAGGATTGTCACAGGCTGCTTACAATGAAGCTCTGGCTTATGCCAAAGATCGTAAACAGTTCGGTAAGGCAATCATCGAATTCCCCGCCGTGGCCGAAATACTTTCTCTGATGAAAGCCAAACTGGATGCTTCCCGTTCACTGTTGTACGAGACAGCCCGTTTCGTAGACGTTTACAAAGCACTGGACGACATTGCCAAGGAGCGCAAACTGACTCCGGAAGAACGTGCCGAACAGAAAACATTCGCTAAACTGGCTGACGCCTTCACCCCGCTGGGCAAAGGCATGGGCAGTGAGTTTGCCAACCAGAACGCTTACGACTGTATTCAGATTCACGGCGGTTCGGGCTTTATGAAAGATTATGCCTGCGAACGTATCTACCGTGATTCACGTATCACTTCCATTTACGAGGGTACCACTCAGTTGCAGGTTGTGGCCGCCATCCGTTATGTAACGACCGGCGCTTATCTGGCCCGTATCCAGGAATACGAGAATATGCCGGTAGCTCCCGAACTGGAAGGCTTACAGAACCGTCTGAAAAGCATGGCAAGCAAATATGCGGCTTGTGTAACCCAAATCACAGAGGCAAAAGATCAGGAACTGCTCGACTTCTGTGCACGCCGCCTCGTAGAAATGGCAGCTCACATCATCATGGGTCACCTGATGGTACAGGACGCTTCAAAGAGCGATCTGTTCTCTGAATCGGCTCAAGTATATGTACGCTATGCAGAAGCTGAAGTAGAAAAACATATCAACTTTATCCGCAAATTCGATAAAGACGATCTGGCTTACTACAGAAAGTAAAGAGTTTACTCCAATACTAAAAAAGGGATTCGGACGACCGGATCCCTTTTCTTTTTGCATTACGGGAGGGCAACAAGGCATTTTATCCTCCGAAAATACCCAATTAATGTCAAATGATTTGGCTATGTGGCTGGTTTTTACGAATATTGCAACAAAATTAAAGAGATACCGGATTACGGCTCAATATGACACGAAAAACTTCAGTAAATAATCTATTAAAAGAAAAACAATTATGCGGAAAATCACATTAGGTCTGATACTATGCAGCATGGTTACGCTCTGCTTTGCCGGTCAACGACCTTTAGAGGGATTTAAGTATGCCTCGGAAAAAGCCCCGGTGGGCAATGAATGGGAATCACCGGAGAACATTGCACTCAACAAAGAACAACCACGAGCCTGGTTCTTTTCCTTCCAGGATGTGGAAAGCGCACGCAAAGTGTTACCGGAGAACAGTAAATACTGGTTGTCACTGAATGGTGACTGGAAATTTAATTGGGCACCCGATCCGGATTCTCGCCCCAAAGATTTTTATCAGACTACTTTCGATGTTTCGGGCTGGGACAACATTCCCGTCCCTTCAAGTTGGAATATCTATGGTATCCAGAAAGATGGTAGCCTGAAATACGGAGTACCTATCTATGTGAACCAACCTGTCATTTTCATGCACAAAGTGAAAGTAGACGACTGGCGCGGAGGTGTGATGCGTACTCCTCCCACTAACTGGACTACTTATAAATACCGTAACGAAGTGGGTTCCTACCGTCGCGACTTCGACATCCCCCAAGATTGGGACGGTCGTGAAGTATTTATCAACTTCGACGGTGTGGACTCTTTCTTCTACCTCTGGATCAACGGCCAGTACGTAGGTTTCTCAAAAAACTCACGCAATACGGCCAGTTTCAACATCACCCCCTATCTGCAAAAAGGAAAGAACACCGTTGCTGCCGAAGTATACCGCAGTTCAGACGGCTCGTTCCTCGAAGCACAGGATATGTTCCGCTTACCGGGTATCTTCCGTACCGTAGCTCTCTACTCTACTCCGAAAGTACAGGTACGTGACCTCGTGGTAATCCCCGACCTGGACGAGACATACACCAACGGTTCGTTGGCCATCAGCGCCGACATCCGCAACTTTGGCAAGAAAGCAGCCAAAGGATACCAGATGGCGTATACACTATATGCTAATAAACTGTACTCGGATGAAAACACTCCGGTTGCCAATGCCGTTGCTTCGGCCACTGTGAATCTGGTGAACCCGAACGAAACCGTAGAAGCGGAAAAAGCGATCATGAACGTACAGTCCCCCAACAAATGGTCGGCTGAATTCCCCCACCTCTACACACTCGTTGCAGAACTGAAAGACAAGAAAGGTAAAACAATAGAAACCGTTTCGACTACCGTAGGTTTCCGCAAAGTGGAAATCAAAGATACTCCTGCTTCTGCTGACGAATTCGGACTGGCAGGCCGCTATTACTACGTAAACGGCAAAACCGTAAAACTGAAAGGTGTCAACCGCCACGAATCAAATCCGGCTGTGGGACATGCCATCACCCGTGAAATGATGGAGAAAGAGGTTATGCTGATGAAACGCGCCAACATCAATCACGTACGTAACTCCCACTATCCGGACGATCCGTACTGGTACTATCTGTGCAACAAATACGGACTCTACCTGGAAGATGAAGCCAACATCGAATCTCACGAGTATTATTACGGAGCCGCTTCCCTGTCTCATCCGGTGGAATGGAAAAATGCCCATGTAGCCCGTGTGATGGAAATGGTTCATGCCAACGTAAACAATCCTTCGATTGTCATCTGGTCATTAGGCAACGAAGCCGGACCGGGAAAGAACTTCGTAGCAGCTTACGATGCACTGAAAGCATTCGACCTCTCACGCCCTGTTCAGTATGAACGTAACAACGATATCGTCGATATGGGTTCCAACCAGTATCCTTCCATCGGCTGGATGCGCGGTGCTGTGAAAGGCAACTATGACATCAAATATCCGTTCCACGTTTCGGAATATGCTCACTCTATGGGTAACGCCTGCGGTAACCTGGTGGACTACTGGGAAGCTATCGAATCGACCAACTTCTTCTGCGGCGGCGCAATCTGGGACTGGGTAGACCAATCGATGTACAACTATGACAAGAAAACCGGTGAACGCTACCTGGCTTATGGCGGTGATTTCGGCGATACTCCGAACGACGGTCAATTCGTTATGAACGGTATCGTATTCGGCGATCTGGAACCGAAACCTCAGTATTATGAAGTGAAAAAGGTATACCAGCACATCGACGTGAAGGCTATCGATGTAGAAAAAGGCCGGTTTGAAGTGTTCAACAAGTATTACTTCAAGAACCTTTCGGACTATGATGTGAAATGGTCACTCTACGAAAACGGCAAAGAAGCACAATCGGGCCTATTGAGCATAGGCGAAGTAGCTCCGCGTACCCGTACGCAGATCACTGTTCCTTATCAGTTCAGTAAGCTGAAAGCCGATTCGGAATATTTCGTGAAGATTCAATTCCTGCAGAAAGACAACATGCCTTGGGCTGACAAGAACTTCGCACAAGCAGAAGAACAGATACTTGTGAAAGAGGCTACCGCACGTCCTTCTATCGCCACCGTAGCAGCCGAGGGCGACAAACCGGAAGTGATGATGACTAAAGCGAGCGATATCATTACCATCAAAGGCAATGGTTACACAGTTCAGTTCGATATCAAGACAGGTACTATCTACAGCCTGACATACGGAAACGAGAAGGTGATTACTGACGGCAACGGTCCGAAGCTGGATGCGCTCCGTGCTTTCACCAATAATGATAACTGGTTCTATTCTCAGTGGTTTGATAATGGTTTGCACAACCTGAAGCATTCAGCTACCGGGTTCAATATGACTACCAAAGAAGATGGTACAGTCGTATTGTCATTCACAGTACAGTCTCAGGCTCCTAATGCAGCCAAGATTCTGGGTGGAACAAGCTCGGGCAAGAACAAGATTGAGGAACTGACAGACAAGAAGTTCGGCAGCAGTGACTTCAAGTTTACTACCAACCAGGTATGGACAGTCTACAAAGACGGTTCTATCGAACTGGAAGCAAGCATCACCTCCAATCAGCCGAGTCTCGTATTGCCTCGTCTGGGATACATGGTACGTGTGCCTCAGCAATATGCCAACTTTACTTACTACGGACGCGGTCCTATCGACAACTACGCCGACCGTAAAGTAGGACAGTTCATCGAGCAACATAAGAATACGGTTGCCGGAGAGTTCGTCAACTTCCCCAAACCGCAAGATATGGGTAATCACGAAGACGTACGCTGGTGTGCCCTGACCAACAATGCAGGCAACGGTGCCGTGTTTATAGCTACTGACCGTTTGTCGGCTTCGGCTCTGCCTTACTCTGCACTCGACCTGATTCTGGCTTCACATCCGTATCAGTTACCGAAAGCCGGTGATACTTATCTTCACCTGGATGCAGCCGTAACCGGCCTGGGTGGTAACAGCTGCGGTCAAGGCGGCCCGTTGGAACAAGACCGTGTCTTCGCCAACCATCACAACACAGGTTTCATTATCCGCCCCGCAGGTAAAGACCTGACTGTAACAGCCAATGTAGCCCCCGCCGGAGAGATGCCGTTGTCCATAACCCGCAACCGTGCCGGTGTGGTATCTGTATCATCACAGAAAAAAGACGCCGTTATCCTTTATACAGTAGATAAGAGTAAATCCAAAACTTATACCGAACCGATCGCACTACGCAATGGCGGTACGGTGACTGCCTGGTTCAAAGATGCACCTTTCATCAAGGCAAGCATGACATTCGACAAGATCGAAAGCATCCAGACAGAAGTAATCTACGCAAGTAGCGAAGAATCGGACGGAGGCGAAGCCAAGAACCTGACAGACGGTGATCCGAATACCATCTGGCACACCATGTTCTCTGTAACGGTGGCTAAACACCCGCATTGGGTAGACCTGGATGCCGGCGAAGTGAAAACAATCAAAGGTTTCACTTACCTGCCCCGTCAGGACAGCAGCAACGGTAATGTGAAAGACTACACCATCCACGTAAGTATGGACGGTAAAGAATGGGGTGAACCTATCCTGAAAGGTACTTTCGCAAGAGACCTGAAAGAGAAGAAAGTAATGTTCGATAAACCTGTGAAAGCCCGTTATATCCGCTTCACCGCCTTGAGCGAACAACGCGGACAAGACTATGCTTCGGGTGCCGAACTGACTATCCTGGCTGAATAAGCACAGGCAAGCATAAAAAACAGAGCCTTTATCAGGGCGGAACAGACACTCTGTCCGCCCTTGATAAAGGCTCTGTTTATATGATATAGAGGCTCCGGCCGAAACCATCGGGACCTCAGTATTTCAACACATGAAACAATCTTTTCACCAATCCTCCATAATGCCTTCTCTCTTAAAGACAATAAGCTGGTTCCGGAGCGAACTGATTTCCCTTCGCATGATTTCCATCCTTTCCAGCAAATGATGAATGGCATCGATACCTTCCATATTGATGGACAGGTCATAATACATACGGCTGTATCGTTCCACATCCGGAAGTTGCGACGCAAGCAGATAGTGCTCGCCTCCCTCGGTGCGTACCTCAATCAAGCCACCTTCCTCTAACAGGGCGATAAATGAAGGCTCAATATGACATTTGTGACAGTATTCACTGACAATTATTAATTCGGTCTGCATAGTGCTCTTTCATTATTAGTTCATACTCTGTTGTAACTCTCTGAACAGTTCTTTCTGCCTATCTGTCAGATTGGTAGGTATCTTGACTGAATAAGTGATGATCAAGTCGCCAAACTGTCCTTCTTTTTTATAAACGGGAAAACCTTTACCTTTCAGGCGCACTTTCGTTCCATTCTGGGTTTCGGGCTTTATCTTCAGTTTCACTTTACCTTCCAGTGTATCGATCACCTTCTCACCACCCAGTACGGCAGTATAAAGATCCATCTCCACATCCACATACAGGTCGTCTCCAAGACGCTTGAATACAGAGTCTTCGGCTATCTTGAAAGTGATATACAGGTCTCCTGCAGGGCCACCGTTGATGCCTTCGCCTCCGTATCCCTTCAACTTAATCACCTGTCCGTCGGCTACACCGGCCGGTATCGTAATACGAACCTGTTTGCCATTCACATTCAACACCTGTTTGTGGGTCCGGGCCGCATCGCGAAGAGACAGGTGCAATTCTGCATTAAAATCTTGTCCTCGGAAGCCTGCATTGCCTCGTCCGCCTCCTCCTCTATGTCCGAACATAGATTCAAAGAAGTCCGAGAATCCTCCGGCATCACCACCCGAGAACCCCTCTCCATCGGACGAGTACCAATAGGAACCGCCGTCTCCGCCAAAGCCGGAGAATCCTCCTCCGCCTCCACCGGCATGCTGCCGCGCCTTCTTCTGCGCTTCGAATTCGTCCGCATGTTTCCAATGTTCGCCGTATTCGTCGTACTTTTTCCTTTTCTCCGGATCGCTCAATACTTCGTTAGCTTCATTAATCTCCTGAAACTTATCCTTAGCGCTTGGGTCATTAGGATTCAGGTCCGGATGATATTTACGGGCCAATTTACGGAAAGCCTTTTTAATATCATCCTGAGAAGCATTTTTGTCAACTCCGAGAATCTTGTAATAATCTATATAAGCCATGTTTTTATATATTTAAACCTCTATATTAAGTGTATACAAACAACACGCCAACCTGAGTTTTAGATTCAAATTTTAGCACAAATTAAGAGCCTATTTAGATTTTACCCGAATAAAATTTCATTGGAGCTTTATCGGTCCGCCTTGAGTTTCCTTTCGGTCTGTTCCACCGTTTGTATTCGTCACATAGCCCGGCTATACTCCTCACAAAACAAGAACATATCCTTGACAACAATACCGGGCCAGATCAAAACAGACCTTCAGGTCCATCCGGCAAATACTTCAAGAGAGTGGTGAATCAAATTCAACGGACAGGGCTTTCGAGCAGCATATCCTCTCTGACAGGAAGACGGAACCAGAAGCAGGAACCCTTTCCTTCCCGGGTCTCCACTCCGATCGTTCCTCCCAACCGTTCGATAATCACCCGGCAGATGGCAAGTCCCAGTCCGGTACCTTTGATAAAAGTATTCAGTTTGACAAAACGCTCGAAAACCTTTCCCGCCTGATCGGCAGGGATGCCGATACCTGTATCCTTTACAAAGAAATAAAGTTCGTCCTTTTGCCTGGTCAGCCGATAGCCCAAAGTAATGGAACCTTCGGAAGTGAACTTCATTGCATTGTTCATCAAATTCATGATGACCTGTGACAAGCGCAAACGGTCGGTATTGATTACGCAACCGGGTTCTTTTTCAGTAAACATGATCTGCACCTCCGGGCGTTGATTCTTCTGCTGCATCTGTAAACAGATGTCTTCCATCAGTTCATTGATATCCGTCGGGGCATAAGAGAAATCCATTGTCCCCGCTTCTATTTTCGACAGGTCGAGAATGTCATCTATCAATTGCAGTAAAAGCTCATTGTTCGAAGTGACAATCCGGATATACTCCTCCTTCTCTTCAGCATCGTCCGTCTGGCAAATCAGATCGGAGAAACCGATGATGGCATTGAGCGGCGTACGTATTTCATGGCTCATATTGGCAAGGAACGCCGACTTCAGCCGATTGGACTCTTCGGCTTTCTCTTTGGCTTCCTGCAACATACGTTCTACTTTCAGTTTCTCGGTAATATCTTCAAAGCGTAGCAGTCCGCCGATAATTTCGTTCCCCGTATCATCATAAACGGGGGTGGCGGTGATCTCAAAGTCCACATGATCCACATGGGTGATGTGTCTCACGATCTTACCGGTACCGATAGCCTCCCGAAAAGCACATTTTCCGCACGGTTGGGTTCCCTGCCCCGTAGTCCGGTAGCAAACAGTGCCGGGAGTATAATGGCGTCCGGAAACCAGATTTTTAATATTACCGGTCTCTTCCCATTGCACCAGATAGTTCCGGTCGATATAAATCAATCCGAAATCAATGCTTCTCAAAGCCAGTTTTTGCTTACATACGGCTCCTTCCAACTGCTCTTTGGCAGCCAGCAGTTCTCTTTCGTACATTTTCAGCTGGGTGATTTCCCAACGGGCCACCAACAGCCATTTACCCAATTTACCCGAAGATATGATCGACTTCATCACAAGTGTATCGTGCACTTTTCCGTCAGCAGTGACATACCTCTCTTCCGCCTTATAAGGTATTCCGGCCCTGACAAGATCCTCATCTATCTTCCGGTACTGCTTCCCCCTTTCTTCACCAAAGATATCGACATCGGAGAAGCCGACGGCATCTTTGCGGCTGATGCCCGACTGTAACTCGGATTCTTTATTCCAGTAGGTATACTTGAATTGTTCCTGAATATCTTTCACCATGATAGGAAACGGGAGATTATCTAAAATATCAAACAGGAAACGACGATAGTCGTCATCAGCCGAAGCCGACTTACGAAGCAGGAAGTTCTGATAGAGCAGGAAGCAAACGGTCAGAAACAAAAGCAGGGATAATACATAAAGCCACAGACAGTCTGTTACTCCCGTCACCAATAGTAGTTGGATTGTCATAATTGCATGTTGTGATGAATCGACAGTAAATATAGATATTATTCTCCTACTTTCACCACAAAACACAACAAAAGTACCGAAAGGAAGCAAAGTTTCGAGATGCTGACACTTATCTATCCCAAGGTATCTCCCGAAATCAAACCATGCGGCAAATGTAAATGTGTCACAACTCGTATTCACTACAGATTACACAGATAAATATTATTGGTTATCAATCGATTAAAAATCGTTTTGTATAAATCCGTGTAATCTGTAGTGAATCCTGCTCCTTGCCGGATTGCACGTTAGCCCGGCATTTTCAACGTATCCCCATCTTTCCGAACATCTCAAAGTCCTCTTTACGTAACCCGATGTCATCGTACGAACGCGGCTCGTTGTGGTCGTTCAGGTAAAAACGGGGGAACTCTGTATAGGACGGACTGGCCACCGATAATGAATCGTTTACATAGGTGGTGGTCACCCCGGCCAGATCGAGTACCGAATGGAACACCACCCGGTTCGAAGCAACAGATTTGTGACGATTCTTCTGTAAAGCGTCCATATGCTCAGGATACTTCTCCCGATAGGTGTCCGAAGTCCAGACAATGAACGGTACATGCAACTGATAGTAGGAAGGCACGGGAGACGCATGCAGGAAGAGGTGACGATGGTCGTCAAAAATATCTTCTCCATGATCCGAAGTATAGAGCATAGCCGACCCGGCATCCTGTTGCTGCAGCAGGCCGATCAGTCTTGACAGGAAATCGTCGGTATAACGGATGGAATTGTCATAGGCATTAATCAGATTATCCCGATACTTAAATTCGGCATCGGCAGGACTGTCGGGTTGGAAAAAGGCAGCTTCGGCAGGATAACGTTCCCGATAGTTGAAGTGTGACCCGTAGGTGTGCAACACGATAAACTGTTTGCGGTTTCCTTTCGCAAGTTCCTCTTGCACCAATGCCAGCAGATAATCATCCGAAAGATTCTGACCGGCAGTCAACGAATCTTCCTTGATGAAGTCACAGTGATCGGCTTCTTTTCCAAAGAAGTCGATAAAAGAGTTGTTGTAACGCTGATTGGAGAAGAAAGCTGTCTTGAAACCTGCTTCTTTGAAAGCGGTAATAATTCCTTTCTGATGATAGATGGAATCGAAATTCTCTGCCGAAACGGCAGACATGAGCATCGGAACACTCTTATGAGTTGTATTCGATTGGGTCAGCACATTCGTAAAAGCCGTCAGGCCGGATACCTCCGACAATTTGGGATTTGTCTCACGATCATAACCGTACAACGACCAATTGAGCGCACGGGAAGTCTCTCCCACTACCAGTACGTAAATCTCCCGGTCTTCTGTCGGATGCGTGGCGGCGGCATTGAAAGTGAAATCCTTCGAAGTCTCTTCATAATCGAGAGTCCGGGCATTCCGCTCCACGGCAAGCACTACGTTATAGCACACATTGACCGGATATAAATCGGAAGTCATCTCGTACTTCTTATCCAACAGGAAGGCCGCTCCCAACGATACCAGACCTGCACCCAGCACAACCCACGCACGTCTCCGTTCCCTGCGGATAAAGCGGACAGAAAGCGTACGCTTACGGACAATGGAGATCATCCCCAGTATCAGGGCCGGGATGTACAGGATCACAATCGTAATCAAAGCCGGCAACAGGTTGTCGAGCAACTCCATGGCTTCGGAAGAATTGGTAGTCGCCAGGTTCAGGAACATATCCACCGCAATGATAGACTGCCCGAACAGATAGAGCAACACGATCTGAAAGGCCCCGAAGAATACGAAAAGGAATAAAATCCAGAGCATCTTTCCACAATTCCTGGAAAGGGTCATAATCAGATAATAACACCCCAATGGCAACAGGACATTGGCAATCTTGGCTACAAGCGGCAAAGGTTCGGTGAAACACAATACAACGTTGGGCACTATCAGCACAAACAGGAACAGGTAGAACAAATTCTCCTGATTAGCGAACCATTTTTTTATACTATTAAAAAGCTTCATTGATATTAAATATAAATCCGGTCTGGCCTTTTCCAAACCCTAAATCCAATCGTACATTTACTCTCTTCTTAAACTCCCACCGATAGCCAAAGCCATAGTTGGGAAGTATATGTTTCACTTTGAATGAGGAAAAGTCGGGGAAAACATTTCCGGCTCCCACCCAGACGGCTACTCCGTTCCGTTTCCATACGTGCTGGCGGAGTTCCACCTGCATATCCACCACATTCTTATCGCGGTACCGGCCATCATAATAGCCACGCATGGAGTACGAACTTCCCAAGGTAGCCATCAGCCCCCAAGGCGGATTGCCGTAGGTCAGCAGGGTATGGAATTGTCCGGCAAGTATTCCGCCTTTCCACACCCGGCGATAGTAACTGGTGGTCAGTTCTGTACTACTGAAAGCGTAGTCATTCCCCAGAAATGCCGGACTGAAACGCTGGTCTATGCGCAGGTAATATCCTTTATAGGCATTCGTCAGGAAATCTCTCGAGTCGTACACCAGAGAAAGTCCCGCACTGACATTGGAGGTGCGGGCATCCATCCCTTGCCAAAGCTCGGGTTTCTCAAAATTCCTCCCATCGATATAGTCGAAACTTGCCATAGGCCCCAGATAGAAGTTTTTTGCCATCCGGAACATAAAGTCAACCTTTACCTGTGCCTGAAAGCGCTTGTAACTGCTTTCATTCTCGTCATTCACCGCATTCCGGTAGCCGACGCCCCAATACAGACTGGGGAAAGAATAGAAATAAAGGTTATAATTGAGCCGGTACTTGTCTTTCGGAAATATATGACTTCCGCGTACACCGAGCAGATAGAACCCGACAGTGGACACATCACCATACAGCGAAACAGTAGAGAGAGGAAGCAGTGTATCGGCACGGTCGGTACGGTATAGTCCGGCGGCTACCAAGCCCAGTCCAAGTTTGGTGTCACTGGAATAATGCGGGCCACCGATCACACTGAAGTCAAACTTTTTGTTCTTCTTCTCCTTGTTGGCATCATTGAAGTAGTCCAGGAATTTCTTGAAGAAACTACGTTTCACCGCGACAGAATCAGAAGTGACGGATACAGAAGCAGAGTCCTCTACCACAGGAATATGCGTAATCGGTGAGAGGCTGTCGTTGTGATTCTCTCCTTGTGCCAAAGATGCAGTCCACACGATGGAGAAGCATCCCAGTAATAGCCAGTTTTTGTGTTTAGGTCTCATATATTGTTCCCTCTTTAGAAAACTCAATTTGCAAAAGTAGTTTCATCCCGCCTTGTTACAATCATATTACATTCTCTTTTATCTTTTATTGCCTCCATTTAACACTTAATAAACAGAAAATGTTCAAAATCCAAGGTATGAGACCGTATGGCTCAATCCCAAAAACTTGTAAATAACCTATAATGTCAACTAATAAAAGCTCCCTGCTATTCCTTAAGTAAATTAAATCCGCTTTATTTGTATCATACAGCTTAACACATTCCCCAACCTTAAACAATGCTTCCATGATGCCGGCTGCACTACACCGGATATTAGAGACAGCCCCACTTAGCATTACAATAAGATAAAGGTTAGTTAAGAAAGCTATCATAATAGGTATTTAAGGTAGACAATCAATCCGATTGTTTTCAGTAAATGACCCGTCTTCCCCCCCCAAGGAGAGCGTGGTTTGTATAACCTGAGGTCCGCCCCTGCGAAGGTCCGGACCTTTATTATGCCTTCTTGCCAAGGCAAGTTCCACTCCTTCGGAACATCAGTACGACGAGTTACCCATCCGGCAGCATACGAGTTGTGCAACTCGGGCACTACCAGTTGCACAACTCGTCATGCACCAGTTGCACAACTGGTATTCCCCGCCTTCCCAAGTACAAGAATCTATCTTCCGGACAAAGATAAAGTAACGTTCCGTAAGGTTTTTACCGACAAATCTTTATCTTTACAGTCTCAACTTTAACGATACATATATGAAAAGCAAACTACTCTTCTTACTGCTACTTTTGGGAAGCAGCTACATCACAGCACAGACAGTGATTGAAAATCCCCCTTTCGAAACACGTCAGGGAAGTATACACACCATCTCGAAAATAGAACTCTCGCCAACAGAAACCCGACTGACGATACGGACTGTGTTCCGCCCGCAATGGTGGACCAGTCTGGACAGCCTGACTTACATTTACGCTCCCGAAAGCAAAAAGCAACTGTATCCCCTGCGCATAGAGGGACGTAAATTTGGCGAACAGGTGACGACTCCCGCCTCCGGTATCATAGAGGACGATTGTGTCATCACCTATCCTCCCTTGCCCGAAGGCACTACCCGGATAGACTGGATGGACGACAACCTGAATTCGGAAACCAATACTTACGGCATCTTGCTGGTGAAACCTCAGGAAACCAAAGAACAGGCCTCCCTCCGTAAGATTCACGGCAACTGGCAGCAAGCCGATGCCCAAAACGGATGGGACATCGGAATTTATGATTCACTGGCCATTATGGACAACCGTTTCTGGAAATATGATCTTTGCCGGAAACAGGGAAAAAAATTCAAACTGAACTTAAAAGACGAAACAGGCGAACAGTGCCTGCTTGAAATAACACAGGAAAAAGACGGCAACCTATGTATCGGAAAAAACGGGGGAAAAGCCAATAAGTATATCCGTGCCGGGCGTCCACAAAGAAATTATGCGGCAACAACAGCAGCCACAGCCCCACAAACAGCCTTCTTCCGGAAAGACACGGTTCACATACGCGGATTCCTGGATGGCTACAGTCCCAAACTGGGATTCACTACCGTACTGATTTATACGGACAATCACATAACTAATGAAGGTACTCCCGCCGTAGTCACCATCCATCCGGACGGACGCTTTGAATCGGACTTCGTCGTCAATTATCCCGGAGTACATCACCTCTCTATGGGCAACAACTGGATGACGTTCTATATCAGGCCGGGCGAGACACTGATGCTTTATATCAATTGGGAAGACCATCTGGACTATCTACGCCAGAGGAGACTGAAACCTATGTTGACAGAAACTCTGTACATGGGACCTTCAAGCAGCATAAATCAGGAACTGATGCCTTGTGAACCGCTGTTCTCAAAAGACTATCACATCATACAGAATGCATGCAAAACGCTGACACCCTCTGAATTCAAAACACAGCAGGAACCGATGTACAAGTTGTGGATGCATCGGGTCGACTCGCTGGAGCAATCGAAAACACTACAACCCGAAGCGATGCAAATGCTGAAGAACGATGTGATGATAAATTACGGCGCCTGGCTCTTGGAGTTTATCCTGATGAGAGACATGGATGCCCGTAAAGATACGACCAACACGATATTGAAAATAAAGGAAACCCCGGACTATTATGACTTCCTGAAAGCAATGCCGTTGAATGATGTCCGCAGCATCGGTTGCAACAACTTCTCCACCTTTATCAACCGCATTGAATTTATGAACCCTTTTCTCCCGGCAAGCTGGCAAATAAAGAATGGGACGGACGATCGGATGGAGAAATATGCAGAAAGCTGGAGGAAAAAAAAGGAGATATTGCAGGACACAACAGGAATGCCCTTCCCGGTAGTCGGCGAACTTATCCTGACACGTTCCTATCCGTTCCTAGCCAAAACACTTGAGAACGAGAAGAAGGCTTTTGCCCTGCTGGACACACTGAAGGGATATCTGCACGACCCATTCCTGGTAGCAGAAGCCGAACGTATGTACCGTCAGGTTTATCCCGTACAGGGGAACAAGCCACAAGAACTTCCGGCAGGAAAAGGTACGGACATTATCCGTAAACTGACAGCACCTTATCTGGGAAAATTTGTAATTATCGACTTTTGGGCAACATCTTGCGGTCCTTGCCGTGCCAGCATCGAACAACATGCTGATTTGAGAAAAGAGTACCGCAACAGTCCCGATATCAAGTTTATCTTTGTCACCAGTAATCAGGACTCACCTGAAAAAGCTTACGAAAACTATGTGGAGAAGCATCTGAAAGAGGAAACCATCTTCCGCCTTCCACAAAGCGACTATAACTATCTGAGGGAACTATTCCATTTCAATGGCATTCCCCGTTACGTATTGTTGAATCGGGACGGCAAATTGCTGGACGAGAACTTCCCGATGTATAATATCGAACTGTTCCTGAAAGAATCTAAGATAAGGAAGGAATAAAAAAGATTGTTCACCACGGAGTAACACAGAGTCCCACAGAGTTTTAATTACTATTATTTTTCCCTCTGTGAGACTCTGTGTTACCCTGTGATGAGCATCTGCCCCTATTGGATATAAAACTATTTTTTCAGTATACGGATAAACGTATCGATATCTTCTTCCGTTGTATCAAATGAAGTGACCAGACGTATTTCGTCGGCTTCCTCATTCCAGAAATAGAAGAAATAAGTTTGCAGCATGCGATCTGTTTCGGCACGGGGCATAGTCAGGAACAACTGGTTGCTTTCCACCTTCTGAGTGAAACGTACGCCGGGAACCTGTTCCAGGGCATCGGCAAGACGCTTTGCCATAGCATTGGCATGGGTTGCGTTTTTCAGCCACAGTTCGTCTGTCAGATAGGCAGTGAACTGACAGGATAGATAACGCATTTTGGATGCCAACTGAGCCGATTGCTTGCGTATGAAACGCGCTTCCGACTTCAACGAATCATCGAATACGATCACACACTCTCCCATCATCAGCCCGTTCTTGGTTCCACCGAAACTAAGCACATCGATACCACAATCCACAGTCAGCGCTCGCAATGAAAGCCCCAGCGAAGCACAAGCATTGGCGATCCGCGCACCGTCCATATGTACCCGCATACCGTATTGATGTGCCAACGAAGTGATGGCTTTCAATTCGTCGGGTGTATAAATAGTACCCAGTTCCGTACATTCCGAAAGATAAATGGCCCCCGGCTGGGAATGATGCTGGTCGGCAAAGCCATGCAGATAGGGTGTGATCAGTTGCGGAGTCAGTTTTCCGTCGGGAGTGGCGATAGGACGGATCTGACAACCGGTCATCTTCACCGGAGAGCCACATTCATCCACATAAATGTGCGCAGTTTCGGCACAAAGGATAGAGTTGTAAGGACGAGTCATCAATTGCAGGGCAATGACATTGCTGCCTGTTCCATTGAAAACAAACAGTGGCTCACAATCGGCTACAAACGTTTCTTTAATTTTCCGGACAGCTTCTTCTGTCCACAAATCGTCGCCATAGCCCAAGGCATGATCCCGGTTAGCCCGTGTCAGGGCTTCCATAATGGCAGGATGCACACCCGAATTATTATCAGAGGCAAAACTTCTCATAGTGTGTTAAAGATAAATTATTCTGCAAAGGAAGAAAATTATTCGCAGAAAAAGAAAAGATTTCACCACAGAGTGCCCCCAAAGACTGTTCAGGAATGAAACTTCTTCTTACGAAGCCAGTAATCCAATCCGAGCAACAACAGGACCAACGTTGCAATATAGCTATAGAAAGCCAACAGGGAAGAATCAACATGAGAAAAATCCATACCGGACAAGTACTCCTTGAAATTGAATTCCAATTTGAAAACAAGCGTATATACTCCCACTCCCAACAATAGCAATATACCCGCAATCATGCCGCACAGCATGACCCTCTCCTTCCGCTTCTGTTGTTTTTCCGCTTCCAGACGGATCTGCTCCATCATCCGATAATTAAAATTGGACGGCAATCTGCCGGGCTGCCTCCTTTGGAGGGCCTGTTTCAACGCATTTTCCGTATGCTTCTTATTTGTTTCCATCATCACTCCTTTCCGTTCATCAATACATAAATCTTTTTGCGGGTACGATGCAACTTTACCTTCACATTTCCCGGCGAAAGTTTCAGCACCTCTCCTATCTCTTCTATCGACTTTTCTTCATAATAGAAAAGTGTAATCAAGGCTTTTTCCTCGACATTCAGTAAATCGATAGCCTGAATCAACCTCGCTGTCCGCTCTTCATCATCAGTAGGATAAAGTATATCGTCAGCTTTTTCATCGGGCACGTTGTTGATCGTGTTCTCTTCTATATAAAGGAACTCCTGCTTTTTCTTGCGTGTGGCAGATACGGCCGTGGTATAAGCAATCCGATAAAGCCAGGTAGAGAAACGGCACTCCCCTCTATAACTACCCAGACACCGGAAAGCTTTCAGGAATACATCCTGGACCAACTCTTCCGCATCTTCGGAACAACCGACTATTTGTACAATCAGCACATAAAGCGGACGGCTGTAACGATCGAGAAATGCAGAAAAACATTCTGTATCTCCATCCAGTATCCGTGCTATATATTGTGTTTCGTCGTTCTGTACCATGATATCCGGTTAGACGCTGACAAATCTGAAAGGTTACAGCCCAAAAATATTTTTTTCTTTGTAACCTTTCCGCAGCCTGCTGCGTCAAACAGTGCAAAGAACGAAATTATTCACTTAAAAACATACGATCATGATGGATTTTATTACAGCCCCTTTAATTGTAGGCATCATTACTTTAGGTATTTACAAATTGTTCGAACTCTTTGCGTGCAGACGCGAACGCATCACGCTTATTGAAAAGTTAGGAGAGAAAATGTCTCAAACCGATCTTGAGCTAAACGGAAAAATCTATCTGCCCGACTTTAATCGTCCCCAACTATCATTCGGAGCCCTGAAAGGCGGTTGCTTATTGCTGGGAGTAGGCTTAGGGCTACTGGTCGGATTTATCTTGAGCTATGTCAGTTTTTCTCCCTACGATCTCGACAGACTCGACAGAGGGTATACCCGCGAGATGGTTGGGGTCATCTACGGTTCGTGTACCCTTCTTTTCGGAGGAGCAGGATTAGTGGCCTCTTTCCTGATAGAACAGAACTTTGCAGCGAAAAAGAAAGAGAAATAAAAAATAATCCCCGGAATGCAATGCCGGCAATTGATGTGTCCCCCAATATTCGTATCTGACTTCTGGGGTACACTTCAAATGGACTGTTCCGGGGATTTCTTTGTCATAATAAGCAGCATCATCTACCCAATATAAACATTTACACAGAGGTAAACATAGAGTTCTTCCTCTTCCTGTTCAAACTCAATCTTATCTTCTCTGGCCAACCAACCCAGAGCTGCCCCCAAATCCTTGTCCTTCAGTCCGGATTTCTTTTTCAGGTTACCATAACTCCATTTGTCATTGTTACTCAACAATTGCCAAACTTTTCCGGCATTCAAGCCGATTTCATTTTTATCCATTTGATACAAAAGTTTAAAGGTTAAAACACATAAAGTTACTATTTACGCGGTGAAAGTTAACAAAATTATGCACGCATTGTTATTACAAAGACACTAAAAACATATCACATACGATATTTTTAACATAAAATTCGTCTTATATACCCATCTATCAAGGATATTAGCATACGTTAAATATACAACTTTTTATCACAACTACCTGTTATTGCAACATCAAATCACCTAAACTTAACGATAAATATGGCAAAGAAGGTAGCAGAACAGCTTGTCGATACGCTGATTGAGGCAGGCGTCAGAAGAATTTATGCAGTGACAGGCGACAGCCTGAACGAAGTAAACGAGGCCGTGAGGCAAAATGAGGCAATGAAGTGGATTCATGTCCGCCACGAAGAAACCGGTGCGTATGCCGCAGGTGCAGAAGCGCAACTGACCGGACTACCGGGATGTTGTGCGGGCAGCAGTGGTCCGGGGCATGTCCACTTAATTAACGGACTTTACGATGCGCATCGCTCGGGAGCACCTGTGATAGCCATCGCTTCCACTATTCCGACAGGAGAGTTCGGAACCGAATATTTCCAGGAAACCAATACCGTCAAGCTATTCAACGATTGTAGCTTTTACAATGAAGTGGCTACTACTCCCGAGCAGTTTCCCCGTATGCTGCAATCGGCCCTCCAGACGGCAACCACCCGGAAAGGAGTAGCCGTAGTCGGACTTCCCGGCGACCTGGCAAAGAAACCGGCAGTCAAGGTAGAGTCCTCGGAACAGATTTATCCGCTTGCCTCGTCTGTCTGTCCGGCAGAAGAAGACCTGATACGGCTGGCAGGGATGCTCAATCATTACGAACGTATCACTTTGTTTTGCGGCATAGGCTGCAAAGGGGCACATGAAGAAATCATCCGGATGTCTGAAACCTTAAATGCTCCTGTAGCATACACTTTTAAAGGAAAAATGGAAGTACAATATGACAATCCTTATGAAGTAGGGATGACTGGCCTGCTGGGCATGCCCTCGGGCTATTACAGCATGCATGAAGCGGAAGTACTTGTCATGTTGGGCACCGATTTCCCTTACTCTGCTTTTCTACCCGACGATATCAAAATCGTCCAGGTAGACATTAAGCCCGAAAGACTGGGACGACGCGCCAAAGTGGATCTCGGGCTTTGCGGAGATGTACGTTCTACACTCCGTGCCCTGCTGCCTATGTTGCAACAAAAGAAGAATGACTCTTTCTTACGGAAACAACTGAAACGTTATGAAGGGGTTAAGAAGGATCTGGCGGCATATACGGAAGACAAAGGCAAAATGGACCAGATCCATCCGGAATATGTAATGTCCGAAATTAATAATATTTCCTCCGACGACGCCATCTATACGGTAGATACGGGCATGACGTGTGTATGGGGTGCCCGCTATCTGCAAGCAACCGGAAAGCGTCACATGCTGGGATCCTTCAATCATGGTTCTATGGCAAACGCATTGCCACAGGCCATCGGAGCGGCATTGGCTTGTCCGGACAGGCAAGTGATCGCACTTTGTGGTGACGGAGGACTGTCCATGACATTGGGTGACCTGGAAACAGTAGTGCAATATAAACTTCCCATAAAAATCATCGTATTCAATAACCGTTCGCTAGGTATGGTAAAACTGGAAATGGAAGTAGACGGATTGCCGGACTGGCAGACCGATATGCTAAATCCGAATTTCGCACAAGTAGCCGAAGCAATGGGGATGACAGGGTTCAACGTATCAGATCCGGAAGAAGTATTAAATACATTATGTAACGCTTTCGAGCTGGAAGGTCCAGTATTAATAAATGTCATGACTGATCCGAATGCTTTGGCTATGCCTCCGAAAATCGAATTGGGGCAGATGGTAGGCTTTGCCCAGTCTATGTATAAACTGCTGATCAATGGTCGGTCACAAGAAGTTATCGATACGATTAATTCGAATTTCAAACATATCAGAGAGGTATTTTAATGACGGACGGATGGATATGTGATTGACAGACATCCACCAACTGCATTTCAAAACTGAGCAGGGAAACGCACCGAAGGAGGTAGGCATAATTCACCACAGATTACACAGATTATCACAGAGTGAACTTAATCTATTGATAACTAATCATATTCGTCTGTGTAAATCTATGTAATCTGTCGTGAATACGAGTTTCGACACATCCTCAAACCTTTCATTCGCGTTAATTATGTATCGCCTTCAGAAGCCATGCCAACTGCACTCCCAGGTCTTTCATGTTTCTCAACCCTTCTGCGTCATCAAAAACCTCTCCTGGCATTTCACCAATACCGAAATTCCAGTAGGTAGATCCGGGAACAATCATTCCGCTTCCGAGCATAAAACGGTTCAGTTCATCATACACCGTTACAGCACCGCCCCTACGGACACTAATTACAGCCGCCCCCACCTTACGTGTCAGTGTACGTCCCTGACCGATCGTGGTCAGTCCCAACCGATCCATAAATGCCTTCATTTCAGCACTCACACTGCCGTAATAAGTAGGCGAAGCCAGAATAATACCGTCTGCTTCCTGGGCCTTTTGGATGAACTCATTCATTGGATCGGTCTTAATCGCACATTTCCCGTCCTTTGTCTTGAAACAGGTATAACATGAGGCACAACCGCGCAATAGTTTTCCACCCAACTGTACTAATTCGGTCTCTATACCGGCTTCCTGTATCGGTTTAAAAACTTCTTTAATTAAAAGCTCTGTGTTGCCACCCTTACGAGGGCTTCCATTAAACGCCACAATCTTCATTTTGTCTGTTCTTTTATAGGTTTAAAATACAAATATAATCAGTTAAATATGCGATGGTTAAAGTAATATTGTTTCCGAGCCTTCTATTTTGTTTTATTATTGATGCGTACTCTTATTTTAACACTATTTACCGTAATCAATATATTAATAAGAGGGGGAATGAAAAGAAAACAGAGCGGCCCAATACCCTTGACCCGTTAAGGATTAATCTGACTTACGTCAATGGCAATTACATCTCAATGAGGAGCTACATATATCCCTTGACGATTACACCCACCCACTATGTAAAGCGTATTCCTCCAGTAGAAAAGTCCTGTATTTTCCACATCCAAAGCAGCCAGTTCGTATATGCGCATTGTATCTGTTTCAATATGGTAGACCTGTAAGTTGCGATTCTCAAAAATATAAATGTAGCTGCCATCAGAAGCCAGCCCGGGATAGGAAACCCCGTCTTTCAAGTCACACAATCACCGCCATTCTCCCGTCCGCAAATCGTAGCTCGCTGCTGTCCACATAGGTGCTGTATGATAACCACCCCAGAAATACACCTTATCTCCCACCAGGATGCCATTCATTCTGCCGCACCGCCCAGCAGGAAGAGTACCTTCCAATTCATACCAGACACCTCGTTTCAAATCAAGCGTGTGTTTTTTATTAGAATAAGCTTTTTCCCTTATAGCTCCTCCCATCGCATACAAGCAGTCATCGTAAATGAAAGAAGTGAAGTCGACCGCCTGTGTTTATCAGTAACCATTCGGACCAGTGTTTCGTCACCGGCAACCACATAAATTTTTCCTGCATGCAGAAATCCTCCGAAAGAGTATAAAGGTTTGGGTAAAGGAGACAGTGAAGTCCATTCCAGGAAGAATGGTGGACGCTCTCCACTAACCACTACCTCATGCAGCAATTGGGGATGCTCATGTAGAACCACTTTATATCCAAGATGCTGTAATTCGGATAATGTACACTTCAACGGAAAGTAACCGACATGCGAAAAGACAATGGTATCACTTACCGTTATCTGATCACGGCTAAACATAAATTCTCCATTTCGGTCTGTCGATCCGATTTCAACGGAATCTTTCTGCAAGTAAATATTCACATCGGATAAAGACCGGCCCTTCACACCATCGACAACGATTCCCTTAGTCTGGGCATCAACAACCGATGTCCCCCCAAAGGAGAACACATAGAAATAGAATCACGCGCAAGTACTTTGTCAACATATCGCCCCCCCCCAAAAAAAGATGAACTACAACTCCATCACCATCAATATCGGATTATCATCCTCCCTTATCTTTATCCCGGGAATTTCACCCATAGCTTCATCCGCAGGAATAAAGAAAGCAATTTTATTTCCACTTATATAATCTGGTAATAATCTGATGACAGTACCCGAAGGAAAACGAAACCGGATTCCACGGAGCGTTGTAAATTGATTGGGACGGGTCAAGATACTTCTTGATACGATTTGATTCGTTTTCCGACTCCATATTTCACCCAGGACTTGCTCCTTGTATGTATACTGCAAATAATAATATCCCGGAAAAGTTTTAATAAACAATCCTTTAATGAATGGATCATATTGATTCCATTTCATGAATTGCTTTACATCTTCCAAAGACGGCGCATATTTGCCCTTACGCAGAATAAAGTCAAGTTTCAATCCATCAGGAGTCAGGAGAAAAACACTATCGCTATAAATGTGATTAAACAAACAAATGTCAGGGGCGCACTCTTCTCCAGTGGTATTCAACATAATGGCTCCCCGTGTAATATAATCGGCCGTCGAATCAAAAGGCAAAATGGGAAACTTCACCCGCAGCGTCGTATCCGTCACAATAATTTCTGATTTGCCTTTACTGAAACTGCCACGAAAGAAATAAGTATCGCTCTGCATGTGCAATAAGTAATTAAACTCGGAATCGGCCAAACTGATCTCCCGGAGAAATTTCCCCTGCTTATTATAAATAATATGCTTATAACTGCCATTATCAAAAATACGAATAGTGGAATCTTTTGAATGATATACAATCGAAGATAAATTAACATATTCTCCTGGCCCATTGCCTACATGCCGGAAAGTACTTAAGAAATTACCTTTATAATCGACACAATTTATCCATTGGCTTTTCCCTTCCATAATAATGCACATATCATCATCGAGATATTCTATTACAGGATGGCCATCCATCAGATGGGAAGAGGCCAATGGTATATAGGTAATCTTTCTGGCCACACTATTCCACATAAACGTATCAGGAACTTGTTTATGGATTGCCGAAGCAAAATCCAATACCGGTATAGTATCTCCTTCTACTTTGTTCTCACCGGTATTAATCCCCGGCTGAGAAGTACAAGCCATCACCCCAAAAGTGATGAACCATAAGAATATAAGATGTGTCTTCATATATAAGTTTGTTTTGCTTTGGATATACGAATGTACACAATTATATAATCTCGACAAAGCGTTCCACGCAATATCCGCAGTAGCCAACAAAAAAAAGCTGCTTCCGTTTCCGAAAGCAGCTTCTTTTTTCAATCTTGGGAACAAATTACATCATTCCACCCATTCCTCCCATTCCGGGAGCGCCCATCGGCATTTCGGGTTTATCTTCTTTCTTTTCTACAATCACACATTCAGTAGTCAGGAACATACCTGCGATAGAAGCGGCATTTTCCAAAGCAACACGTGTCACTTTAGCAGGATCTACCACACCTGCAGCATGCATATTTTCGTAAACATCGGTACGGGCATTGTAACCAAAGTCACCTTTACCTTCACTCACCTTCTGAACAACGACTGCACCTTCTTTACCTGCATTGGCAACAATCTGGCGAAGCGGTTCTTCAATCGCACGCTTGATGATAGCAATACCGGTAGTCTCGTCATCATTCTCACCCTTCAATCCGTCAAGTGATTCAATAGCACGAATGTAAGCTACACCACCACCGGCTACAATACCTTCTTCGATAGCAGCACGAGTAGCACGAAGAGCATCGTCCACACGGTCTTTTTTCTCTTTCATTTCTACTTCTGAAGCAGCACCTACATACAGAACAGCTACACCACCTGATAATTTAGCCAGACGTTCCTGCAATTTTTCACGATCGTAGTCTGATTTAGTAGCAGCAATCTGAGCTTTAATCTGATCGCAACGTTCTTTGATGTTTTCTTTAGCACCGGCACCGTTTACAATTGTAGTGTTGTCTTTAGAAACAGTCACTTTGTCAGCAGTACCCAACATTTCGATAGTAGCCTGTTCCAGTTTCAGACCTTTCTCTTCACTGATCACTACACCACCTGTCAATACGGCAATGTCTTCCAACATCTCTTTTCTACGGTCACCGAATCCCGGAGCTTTCACTGCACAGATCTTCAACTGAGAACGCAGACGGTTCACTACCAGTGTAGTCAACGCTTCACTGTCTACATCTTCTGCAATAACCAACAGAGGACGACCAGACTGAACGGCCGGTTCAAGGATAGGCAAGAAGTCTTTCAGATTAGAAATTTTCTTATCGTAAATCAGGATATACGGTTTCTCCATCTCACACTCCATTTTCTCTGTGTTAGTCACAAAGTAAGCTGACAGATAACCACGATCGAACTGCATACCTTCCACCACACCGATTGTAGTGTCAGTACCTTTAGCTTCTTCGATAGTAATCACACCGTCTTTAGAAACCTTACGCATAGCATCGGCAATCAGTTTACCGATAACCGGATCATTGTTAGCAGAAACAGTAGCAACCTGCTCAATCTTGTCATAGTTGTCACCCACTTTCTCTGCCTGGTATTTAATAGAATCAACCACTTTGGCAACCGCCTTATCGATACCACGTTTAATATCCATAGGGCTTGCACCGGCAGTTACATTCTTCAGACCCTCAGCAATAATAGCCTGAGCCAAAACAGTTGCAGTAGTTGTACCGTCACCGGCATCATCACCTGTTTTAGAAGCCACTTCTTTCACCAACTGTGCACCGGTATTCTGGTAAGCATCTGTCAGTTCAATTTCTTTTGCTACAGTCACACCATCTTTAGTAATGTGAGGAGCACCGAATTTCTTTTCAATAATCACATTACGTCCTTTCGGGCCTAGTGTTACTTTTACTGCATTAGCCAAAGCATCAACACCTTTTTTCAATTGATCGCGAGCTTCGATATTGAATAATATTTCTTTTGCCATAACGATTTTACTATTTAATTAATTGATTAGACACTACGTTTATTAACCCAAAACAGCGAGAACATCGCTCTGACGCATAATGAGGTATTTTGTACCTTCTACTTCAAGTTCCGTTCCAGCATACTTTCCATAAAGAACAGTATCGCCTGCCTTTAATACCATTTCTTCGTCTTTCGTACCGTGACCAACTGCCACAACTTCACCCTTCAAAGGTTTTTCTTTTGCTGTATCAGGAATAATGATACCACCAATTGTTTTTTCTTCTGCAGGTGCAGGGAGTATCAGCACTCTGTCTGCTAATGGTTTAATGT
>ENA-ORNI01000146-ORNI01000146.1-human-gut-metagenome-genome-assembly--contig:-NODE-146-length-75469-cov-12.9609_pt1 | contig 75469 bp, 60 predicted proteins | sample MGYA00242118_ERZ509028 | MGnify/ENA primary metagenome ERZ509028 (study PRJEB26280, sample SAMEA2338755) | human gut metagenome | biome: human gut; feature: human-associated habitat; material: faeces...
AAGAATGGAATAATTATCATAAAGAGTTAAGTGTTCGCAAAAGTATATAAATGCGAACATTTTAGAATCCCCTTAAATACAAAAATCCTCAGCAATTTTCTACTGAGGATTTTCTTAATTTTATTCTTTTTTTAAGTTTTTTATTATTTTTAAATTATATAATTTTTTCAGCTGTTTCTCTATTCAAGATTTATATTTCCTATATCTTCTGCTTCTTCATTTTCTTCTTTTTTAGTTACCAATAACTGATCAACTTTAAAGTTATCTACATCTACTACTTCAAATGTATAATTTTCAAAGTCTACCATTGCAGCTTTTTTAGGAATACTTTTCAGCATATACATCATAAATCCAGCTATTGTTTCATATGTATCTTCTTCTGGGAATTTCTCTATATCCAATACTTTTTTTACATCTTCAATAGGTGTGACCCCATCCATAAGCCATGATCCTTCACCTCTTGATATTATCTGCTGTTCATCCTGATCCTGATAAACTATATCTCCCATAAGGGTATTTACAACGTCATTTAATGTTACAAGTCCTACCACATGTCCATACTCATTTAATATTATAGCAAAGTCATCCCTTGCCTCATTAAATCTATCCAAAGCTTCTGATAACGTCAATGTATTTGGAATTATTAGAAGACTTGGATTACATATCTCCTGTATATCATGAAGTCCACTCATTTCACCTTTCAATATTCTAGGAAGAATATCTTTAGAGTCTACATACCCTAGAACTGTATCTATCTCATTTTGGCATACTAAAAACTTAGAATGAGGATAGTTGGCTATCTTTTCTTTTATGCTCTCTTCTCCCTCTTCTAAAGTAAGGTATACTATTTCATCTCTTGTAGTCATTATAGAAGAAACCCATCTTGTATCCAGTTCAAATATATTTTCTATCAGATGATGCTCTTTTCTTTGAACTACTCCAGCCTCTGCTCCAGCATCTACCACAGCAAATATATCATCATAGGTTATTATATCATTTCTTGTCAATGGCACTTTGAATAATTTAAAAACAAATGTTGCTGTCCCATTGAATATGAATATCAATGGTCTCAATATACATATCAGAATCATCATTGGTTTTATTATATGTACTGCTATAGTTTCTGGTGCCACCATTGCCAGTCTTTTAGGTATCAAATCTGCAAATTCAATAAACATCCCTGTTATAATAAGGAATGATATTACACTTCCTATTGCTGGAGCTTTATCAGCAAGCCCCGGTATCCATTTTCCTATAAAAGAGGTCACCCATGGCCCAGCTATATTGTCTCCAATTATACCACCTAATATTGCAATCGCATTTATACCTATTTGAATAGCTGTAAAAAAGTTCCCTGAAGTTTCCTGTACCTTCAGTACTTTTTCTGCATTTTCGTCTCCTTCTTCTATCATTATCTGTAGTTTCATCTTTCTTGCTGAGGCAAGGGATATCTCACTCATAGATAAAAAAATACTCATCAATATTAAAATAACGAGTAAAATAATTTTTAAAAAAACACTCATAATATCTCTCCTAATTTTATTATTTGAATACTATTGTTTCTATAATACTTAATCTTCTTTGTATCTTTTTGAATTTTTTTGTGCTAGAATATTTATAAAGTATGTATAATTACATTATTTATCTCCTTAAAATTATACCATATTTTTATTAATATTGCATATTGAAATATTTGGAGGCCTTTTTATGACACCTATTGAGATTTTTGGAATGATCATTCTTGGACTTGGGGCTGGTTTTAGTAAACTTGGTATCCCAACTGCTTTAGTCTTTTCTCCTCTGCTTGCTTCACTCTATGGAGGTAAAACTTCTGCTGGTATTATAATCATACCTGTGGTTATCTCTGATCTGACTATGCTCTACTTATACAGAAAAGAACTTGATTTAAAAATACTAAAAAAAATACTTCCTATGACAATATTTGGAATAATTGTTGCTGTGGTTTTTGGTAACAATATATCTGATGAAGTTTTCAAGAAAAGTATGGGAGCTATTATTTTAGCAATAGGTATTCTTACTCTTTTAAAAAGCCTCAATGTTAATTTTTCAAAATTAAGTTATGTCTTTGGGTTTCTTGGTGGATTTTCATCTTTTATAGGAAATGTTTCAGGACCTTTAATGAGCATATATCTTTTAAATATCAACTTAGATAAAGATAAATTTTATGGTACAAGAACTTGGTTCTACTTCATAGTTAATTTTTCAAAACTTGTCCTCTATTTCTTTTTCTTAAAAAATATTAATTTATTTACTCTTTCAAGAGGAGTATGTTCTATACCCACTGTCTTTGTTGGTGTATTCGTTGGAAGATACATAGTTGGAAAAATGAATCAGAATGTTTTTGAAAAATTTATTGTTATTGTAAGTATAATCAGTGGATTAAATCTTCTTCTTCGTTAGATTTTATGAGAGTGGCATTGTCACTCTTTTTTTATTCCACAAAAAACAGGCGGCACGAATACCACCTGTTCACATTTGTTTATTCGTCTACATCACTATCATCATATGAATTTGTTTTTTCTTCATCTTCCTTCATACTCAAATATTCATTAGATTTCTTTTTTTTGCTGTACCCTTCAAAATTTCCTCCATCTTCTATTACAAGTTTGTCACTGACAATATCTCCAATAACATTACTTGTAGATGAAAGTTCAACAGTATCCCCTTCTAATTCCCCTTTAAAAAATCCGCTTATAACAATTTTAGAAGCTGCTATTTTACCTTCTACCTTACCTTTAGGTCCAATGGTAACTGATGCTCTTGAAAGTATATTTCCATTGATTTCCCCATCGATAACCAGATTACACTCACTTACTACATCCCCTGTGAATGAAGTCCCCTGAGATACTTTAGTTAGTTCTTTTGTTGAATAATCTGTGTCTGCAACTTTGTCATTTCTAGTAAAGATTGCCATTTTACCCCCTTTTCGTTTTTAAATATATAGTCGTAATTCTCTAGACTCCATTTTGCAAAATTCTTTGGATCCATTCTTTTTCCAAGATAATGTATCTCATAGTGGAGATGAGGACCGCTTGATCTTCCTGTGTTACCAGATTTACCAATTACTGTTCCCTTAGTTATAAAATCTCCTACTTTTACATCTATTTCGTTCAAATGAGCGAAATATGTTTTAAATCCAAAATTATGTGATAATATGATAAGGTTTCCAAATCCTCCAGCATTAAATCCTGCATATTCCACTATTCCATCTCCAGGTGCAAGAATATCTGTTCCTATCTTAGCTACAAAGTCCAGTCCATAATGGAATTTTCTCTGCTCCAGCACAGGATGGAATCTTCCTCCAAACCCACTTGAATAGCCTTTAAATGGCGATATTGGATTCCCGTTTGGTATCATTTGAAGAAGATATTTTTTATCTATTATATTAAGCTTTGTCAAATCAAGTCTCTCTATATCGTTAAGATTTACTGAATTAACCGCAGTATCCTCTCCCATAAGCCTTTCTATTTCACTTATTTTTTCACTTATATTTTCAAGCTCAAGATTTTTTTCTTCTAAATTTTGTCTATTTTCCTCTATTTGAGTATAAAGTTTTTCATTTTCAAGTTTAAAGTAGCTGTACTCATCTACTTTCTCTTTCAAGACGAAGATCATTATTATCAGTAAAACAAGTCCTGTAAAGAAAAGGCTTCCAACTACAAAAAGATATTTTTTTATTATTTTATCAAAAGAATAGCATTTTACCCCTCTGAAGTCAGTTATAGTTATATAAAATCTATTTTTCAAATGTCTTTCTTCCCCTTTTCATACTAAGTTTGTTATTTTTAACATACACTAATGATTCTATAATTTTTAACAGTATATGTCAATCGTTTTCCTTACTAATCTTTACAATTATACTTCAGAATAGCACAAAAAAAAGGGGTTTCAACTTATGAAACGCCCTTCACATATTTTTCAAATTTTTTATAGTTTTTTATAATGTTCCTCTTAATTTATCTATTGCTTCTAATTGTATTTGCCTTATTCTTTCTTTAGTGAGATTCATACGCTCACCTATTTCTCCTAAAGTAAGTACTTTTTCATCCAGCAGTCCATATCTATATATCAATACTTCTCTCTCTTTTGATGGAAGCTTGTTTACTTTCTTCATTAGATCAATAGTTGAGTTTTTAGCAATAACCTTATCTTCAAAAGTATCATCAAATATTATGCTGCTGCAATATTCTGCTATTTCTCCATACATTTCATTCCCAATACAGCTTCCTTTTTCCAGTACTTCAATATATCTCTCTGCTTCTTTTTTTCTCATATCTAAACTACTGCATATCTCTTCAATAGAAGGAAGATGTGAATTTTTATTTTTATAGTCCTGAACATATTTCTTCATTCTTGATATTCCATCATATACATATGAAGGAAATCTAATAAGTCCTCTGCTTGATGTTATATACCTAAGTATACTCTGTTTTATCCAAAATGTTGAATAAGTAGAAAATCTTATGTTTTTTTCTGGTTCATATTTTTCAACTGCTCTGATAAGCCCCATATTCCCTTCCTGAATCAAATCAAGTAAAGGTATTCCCATATTTGTATATTTTCTTGCTATACTTATAACCAGTCTGAGATTAGATGTAACCAGTTTTTCCTGTGCATCCTTATCTCCTGCTTTTGCTTTTATTGAGATATCTTTCTCCTCTTCAGGTGTTAAAAGAGGATATCTACTTATATCTTTTATATATTCAGAAATATCCAACATTTTTTCTCACCCTTCCTTAAGTTATACTTCACATTAGTTTTATACTATATAGTTGACGAAATTCCTTTATTTTTTTTATATTTTTTATTTAATAGAAAAATACAGGTAAATATGTTACACTTTAATTAGAGAGGTGATTTTTAATGAGAGTACTGGGAATCGATCCAGGGACAGCAATAGTAGGTTTTGGTGTAATTGATTATGAAGAGAGTAAATTTAAAATAGTGGATTACGGATGTTTTTATACAGATAAGGATACCCCTATGGAAGATAGACTCTGTCAGATTTATGAAAAACTTGATGATCTCATAAAAAAATATAACCCAGAGCATATGGCAATAGAAGAACTTTTCTTCTTTAAGAATAATAAGACTGTAATTTCTGTAGGACAGGCAAGAGGTGTTCTTCTTTTATGCGGAAAGCAGAATGGTCTAAAAATACAGGGGTATACTCCCTTACAGGTAAAAACTGGGATAACAGGATATGGAAAAGCTGAAAAAAAACAGGTACAGCTAATGGTACAAAAATTTTTGGGAATGAAAGAAATCCCAAAACCAGATGATGCAGCAGATGCATTGGCTATAGCTATCACTCATATAAATTCATTAAATAGTGGTTACTTTGGACAGGCTCTTGCTTCTACTATCAGTACAAAAGCACTGCCTAAAGAAAAACTCACTGCTAAAGAGTACAGAGACCTTATTTTAAATAGATAACAAATAAACTTAGGAGGATGCTATGATTTTAAAAGCTTTAGAAAACGTACGTTCGCACAGAAGTTTTACTGACAAGTCATTAACAAAAACTGAATTATCTAAAATAGTTGAAGGAGCCAGACTTGGTGCTTCAGCTAAAAATTCACAATCTATCAGATTTTTTTGTGTTTCTGATAAGAAATTATGTGATGAAATATTTGAGCAGATCAAATGGGCTGCTGCTGTAAGCTGGAATCCTGTACTTGAAGAATCTCCAAGAGCCTATGTTATTCTTTGTGCCTGTGAGCCTCTTACTCAGACATCTGATCCTTTACTTCACTTTGACATGGGTATAGCTTCACAAAATATGCTCCTTTGTGCTGGTGAAATGGGATATGGAGGATGTATAGTCGGTTCTTTCAATAAGAAAGAAGTTGAAAAAATAATTGGTCTTCAAGAAAAATATAAATCATATTTTATACTTGCTTTAGGAGAACCTAAAGATAAAGTTAAAATAGTTGCAGCAGAAAATAAGGATACAAGATATTATAGAGATACTCTGAATAATCACTTTGTTCCTAAGCTGTCTCTTAATGAACTTATCATAGGAAATAAATAAAAAATAATTGTTGACTTTTTTAATAAGTTATTGTAAAATTAATTTACAAATCCTTTCTTTTTAAAAGTATTTTAATTTTTACGTATTAACAAAAAAGCTGACAGTTGCATGAAACCTGCCAGCTTTTTTGTTTTATTGATATTCCTGTATGTAGACTTTCTGCTTAGGGAATATCTTTTTTATTTCTTCTATTTCTTCTATTTTTTCTCTGTTGTTTATCTTTACTCTTTCTAGCTCTATCATCTCATCTATTGAAAAATACCCAAATATCAAATGGTTCAAATCAGATATATCTATTTCTATATCACTTTCTATTCTATCTTTTTTTGAAACAGCTCCGTATACAGAAATTTCATAGACACCATTATTTTCCTCTATCACTTTATCAGTAACAGATATTTTTAATTCTCTATCCTCTATATGAAGTCTTTTCAGCATATTCTCCACATTGACTATCCTTCCCATTATAAATGGAAACTCAATTTTCTCCATGGATGTCTGATCATGAATGTAAAAATTCATATTACTGTTCACAGGAGCTTTTATTATTAGTTCAGGATAGTATTCCTTATGAGTTTTTATAAAGGCAAACATAGATTCAATTACTTTTTTATCAAGTCCAAAAAGCTCTCTTACCTCAATACTTCCTTCCCTCTTATATAGTGAAATATATCCTACTGCTTTATTTTCCAGATAGAAAATATAGATATCTCCATTTTCATTTTCCATCTCTTTCAAAGCCCTTCTGTAGTAATTTTCATCTCTCTCTAAATACACAAAGCTATTCTTCATTTTTTCCTTGTATATCTCTATTAAATCTCCATACAGATTCTTTTCTTCAGATGCTTTCTTTATTTCATATGTTCTGTCTATCCTTTCAAAAGGTATATTCTCCATAGAGATACTATATTTTTCAAGATTGCTCATATATCCAAATCCGTATCTCCTATATATTTCAGTATTTATTGGGCTCAGAAAAACAAAGTCCAGTCCTTTTTCCCTTGCATTTCTCAAACTGTATCTTATTAGCTCTCCCATATATCCTTTTCCTCTGTATTGAGGGGATACTGCCACTGCTATTATGTAGAACGATGAAAGCTTTTCATTATTCATTATCATCTCATATGGATTTTCATGAAGGGATGCTCTTATCTCCTTTTCTCCATCTTCCATCAATAGAAAATTTTCTTTTCTGTATAATTCATCAAAATAGAATCTTACTTCATTTTCACTGTCTGTAAAACACTCTTTCCATATATATTCAGCCTTTATTTTATCCTTATCATTTCCATATCTTATTTCCATATCATACTCCTTATGCAGTATATTCTTTCTTCTTACATTATAAATAATATAGAGAAAAAAATCTACATAATATATTTTTAAAAGATAACCAAAAAAGAGGGTACTTCCAAAGTCTGCTAAATCAGCTCTGGAAATATCCCTCTCTCTTTATTTTAATTTCTCCATTATCCATTTTAATATTTCTTCTTCATGAAATTTACCTATATGTACAAGATACTCCTGAATATTTATCACCCTCTTATTTCCCAAAGCTTTTACACACCCTCTCTGACAACCATTCAATATTATTATTACTTCTTCTTCACTTGGCGGCAAAAGCTTTAGTTTTTCATATAGTTTCTCTCTATGATACAAAGGATTGCATCCTCCACAAAATCTAATTTCCATAAATTTTTCCTATTCTTTAACTTCTACTGTTTCATTCTGTTTATTTTTTACACTTACAAGGAGAAGATGAAGAATGATTCCTATTCCCATTCCCCATGCTGCACCTTTTGTTGCAAGCACTGCTGCCATTACCCCAGCTATTCCCATATCTAGTTCAGATTCACACATAGACATAGCAAGTCTTGTACAGATATATCCCTGAACCAGCATAGTAAGTGAAAGAGCCACTGGAAGTATAGGCTGTACCAATGAAACTATTGGTATCAATGCAACTGACACGCAAGTCATTATTCTGAATGTTCCTACTCCACCATATATAGAATCCATCGCTTCTCTTCCCTCTTTGTATCTCTAGCTGTAACTGCTGCCCATAATGGTCCGCACATAGGGACATATGGAATCAATACTGCCTGAACTATATTTCTAATACCACTGATAAGATTAGAACGATTAGAGTTAAAATCTATTTTCTCATCCTGTCTTACTTCATCAGCTTCATTTATCAAGGCACTGCTTGTAACAAAATCTCCAAATGCAATTATATATATCATTACTGCCATAGGGATAGCACTTACGAAAAATGCCATCTTAGGAATTCCTACTCCAAATATACTCACTTCTCTCAATATATTTCCAATTTCAGGTATCTTTATAACCGACCCTATCTCTATTTTAGGAAATGGAAGTTCTTTTACCAACGGACTGATTATTATACTCAAAAAAATTGCTGGAAGCATTCCATATTTACCAAAAGCATCTGCCAGTTTATTTCTTTTTCTTAAATCTCTGAATTTTACTGAGAAAAGAAGATAAAAAGAAAATAGTCCTCCAAAAGCTATTGAAATAGGATAAAGATTAAATCTTCCTTTTGCACTGAATTCTCCAACTACTGCTGCAAATCCTGCTCCTAACAATATCCCTGATTTTATAGATACTGGAATTATTCCCATAAGTTTTCCAGCAAGCCCTGTTATACCCATTATTATGAATATGCAGGCAACTAATATCTGTAAAGCTATAAGGGCATGTATTCTGTCTACACCAATAGTGAATTTAGAAAGATAAACTATTGTTAAAGGAATAGAAGGAGTTATCCAACCGGGTACTACAGGATCTCCAAGAAGAGCATGAAGATTATATAATATTCCATTAATTATTACCATTGACCATGCCAGCTCAAAAGATATCCCCAGATGTTCTGTCAGTATAGGGATAGCCCCAAGGCAAGTAGCACACATAAGTATTGCCTGCATAGCTTCCGACCATTCCCATTTGTAATGAATAAAAGGGAGTCTCAGCTTGAATATCCCTAATGGAGTATATGGTTGTTCCTGTCCGTATTCTCTCTTAATTGCCATACTTTTCCCCTCCTAAAGTGTTTTATATTTTTCCAAAGCTTTCTGAGTCAATTCCTCTCTGAAATCAGGATGAGCTATTTTTATCAGTTCCTTAGCTCTTTCTCTCAAAGTTTTTCCTTTCAGATCAGCAATACCATATTCAGTAATTATATACTGCACATCATTTCTCGAAGTAGTCACAGCAGCTCCTTCATCCAGATAAGCAGTAATTCTTGATACTTTTCCTTTAGAAGCTGTAGAAGGTATTGCTATTACTGACTTGCCATTTAAAGCAAATGCTGTTCCTCTTACAAAATCTACCTGCCCCCCAGTTCCGCTGAATTGTTTTGTTCCCATAGTTTCAGCATTTACCTGTCCCATAAGATCTACCTGTATTGCTGAATTTATAGATACTATATTATCATTTTTAGATATCACTCTAGGATCATTTACATAGTCAACTGGATATATTTCTACACTTGGATTATCATCTACATAATCATAAAGTTTTCTAGTTCCCATAAGGAAGCTCACTATTGATTTGCCTTTATGAAGAGTTTTCCTGCTGTTGTTAATAACCCCTGCCTTTACCAGTTCCACTACTCCATCTGATATCATTTCTGAATGTATTCCCAAATCTTTCTTATCTTTCAGAAATGTAAGTACTGCATCAGGTATAGCTCCTATTCCCAACTGTAAAGTATCTCCATCATTTATCAAACTCGCACAGTATTCTCCTATCTTTCTTTCAATATCTCCAATTCTAGGAGGATTTAAAACAATGATAGGCTCGTCTCTCTCTACTATTACATCTATTTCTGATATATGTATAAAGTTATCTCCCAGTACTCTCGGCATAAATTTATTTACTTGAGCTATTACGCATTTTGCATTTTCAGCAGCAGCTTTTGTATAGTCACAAGTTATTCCCATACTGCAATACCCATGTTCATCAGGTGTAGATACCTGTATCAAGGCTACATCTACTGGCATACTTCCACCTTTTTTAAAAAGTTTAGGTATTTCAAAAAAAAATGATGTTGTATAATCTCCATTTCCTGCATTTACCACATCTCTGGTACCTCCTCCAAGAAAAAGTCCATTATGTCTGAAATGCCCTTTCATTTCGGGTTTCATATATTCACATTTTCCAAGAGCTACCATGTGAACTATTTCAACATTTTTGTATTCTTTATAGTTTTGCACCATTGCATCCACCACAGTCTGAGGCTCTCCAGCTGCATGACAGATTACCACACGGCTGTTTGATTTTATTTTTTTCACTGCTTCTTCTGGTGAACACACTTTTTTCTTATAGTCCTCTCTCCAATCCATAAATCTATCTCCCCCTCAAATAACTTTTAGCTATCTCTATAAATTCTTTGGAAGCACCAGCATTTACATGGAGTACTTCTATCTCTGGGAATTTTTCTCTCACACTTATTTTTATAAAATTCTCACTGGTATCAATTGAGTGAGGGCAGGTACAACACTGCCCCATCAATCTTAAAACCAGTTTCCTGTTTTTCTCATCATACTCCTCAACAGATATATCTCCATTGTGTTTGCGTAGTTCTGGCCTTATCTCCTCATCTAAAAATTTTTCTATTTTATCCATAAATTACCCTTTGATATCTAAAATATCTTTTACAAGCTGTTTTTTAACTTCAAGATTAGACTGTCTGCTTATCATAATTCTTTGTGCCTGAGGCGACCCAGCTCCGTGCATAGATTCTGTTCTATATCCTACAGCTGCTGTTCCCAATGTAAGATTTTCTATAAGTCTAAGTACTTTCATCCTATCTATTGTAGGTACAGAAGCCACTCCTTTCAGATATTTTTCTATATATCCACCTAGTACTGGATCTCTGTAGTCTTTCTCAGAAGGCATAGTTACAAACAATCCTCCAGCGATATCTTCTGCCAGTCTAGCTATTTCATATGGGAATCTAGTTACATTCTGCTTACAGATATTAGCCAGAAGCATATCTATCTCATATGACCCTGCCACTGTTGGATGCCCTTCACTCGAGCAAGCAATTCCTGCACAGTATAGAGTTTCATTTAAATGTATCATTTCAATTAATTTATCTTTTATGTGAGAAGCTTTTTTAGTTCCATTATAATCAGAAACAAGAGCCGCTGCTCCAATCAGTACATCTCCAACTCCTACTTTACATCCACCATAACTTTGTCTGTGGAATCCTGCAAATCTCTCTACCAGCATTCCAGAAAAATCATACTCTTCGCACATAAATATACGCTCAGTAGGTACAAATACATCATCAAATATAACCAGAGCCTCATGTCCACCAAATTTAGGATTTCCTCTGTCCAAAGTTCCCTCTTCAAGTTTTCTTGTATCACATGACTGTCTTCCATATATTATTTTTATTCCTTTAGTATCACTTGGTACAGAAAAAGCTACTGCATAATCTTTATCCTCTTCTGTCATAGATATAGTCGGCATTACAAGTACTTCATGAGAATTTACTATTCCAGTTTGATGTACCTTTGCTCCTTTGACTACAATACCATCTGCTCTTTTCTCTACTATATGAAGGAATAAATCTGGATCCTCCTGTTGCGATGGTGATAACCCTCTGTCTCCTTTAGGGTCAGTCATAGCTCCATCTACTGTTAAATCTTCCCTTTGTACATATTCCAAAAATTTCTTAAATCTAGCATGATATTCTGTTCCATATTTTTGATCTGTCTCATAAGTAGTGCTGTATACAGCATTAAAAGCATCCATTCCAACGCAACGCTGGAAGCACGCAGCTGTTTTCTGTCCCAACAATCTCTGCATTTTTACTTTTTTTACAAGATCATCTGTACTTTGGTGGATATGTGTAAATCTGTTAATTTTCTCTCCTGTCATATGAGAATCAACTACCATAAGTTCAGCATACTTTGGATCTTGTGCAAGTTCATAAGTCATTATTACTGAATTTAAAGATGGTCTGATGATAGGATTATCTACTGGATCCTTTACTCTTTCTCCAAAAAGATAAACTTCCAAGTTTAATTTTCTTAAACTATCTAAATATTCCTGAGGTGTTTTTAAAGCCATTCAAATCACTTCCCTTTAAATTTATTTTAATCCCTTGGTATATGTAATAAGCAATTTCCCTGCCAATGAAATAAATTTCTCTTTATTTTTCTGAACTCTTTCCAAATCAAGATTTGATATTTTTTCAAAAAGAATTAAAAAAAACTGTATTGCATAATTTCAATACAGTTTTTATATAGTTTTGCATTTTTGCAATAAATTGCAATTTTGCAACATAGTTATACTTGATGGCTCATAATTATTCCTGTCCTGCAAGTTTTCTTGTAATTGTAGCAGGATCTACCTGTAATGCTTTGGCTACCTGTCTTTGAGAACCTTTTTCTTTGAGCATATTTTTTATAAGATTCTGCTGAAATTTGAGTGTTGCTTCCTTTAAACTCATTTTATGATACTGATAAAGTTCATCTATTACTCCTGTTTTGTCACTTCCTAATTCTAAAGCTCCCTTTTGAAAAATATATTTTGGAAGATAATCAGTAGATACTTCATTTCCTTGAGATATAATTACAAGCTGTTCTATAAGATTTTTCATCTCTCTAATATTTCCAGGCCATTGATACCTATAAAATACCTCTATTATCTCCTGACTGAAAAATTTTTCCACATCATATTTCTTATTAAATTCTTTCAGAAATCTTAAACAAAGAGGTACTATATCATCCTTTCTCTCTTTTAAAGATGGAATATTTATAGATATCACATTAAGTCTGTAATACAAATCTTCTCTGAATTTTCCCTCTTTTACTAATTCTCTTAAATCTCTGTTTGTTGCAGCTATTATCCTTGCGTTTGTCTGTATAACCCTCTCTCCACCTATACGCCTTACTTCCAGACTTTCCAATACTTTCAGCAGTTTTACCTGCAAATCTATATTGAGCTCTGATATCTCATCTAAAAACAAAGTAGAATTATTAGCAAGTTCAAAAACTCCCATTTTTCCTTTTTTTGATGCTCCAGTAAAAGCTCCTGCCTCGTATCCAAAAAATTCTGATTCTATAAGGCTTTCTGGAATAGCTCCACAATTTATCTCAATAAATGTCTGCTCATTTCTGTTGCTGTATTTATGTATCAGCTTGGCTATATGTGTTTTTCCAGTTCCTGTCTCTCCTGTAAGAAGGACAGAAGTATCCATCTTTGATATCTTCAATATCATTTTCAAAGTATTGAACATAGATTTGTCTTTAAATGTTATATCATCTATATCTACCAGCTGTTCTTTCATATTTTCCAGCTCATCTTTATATTTCTGTGTCAGATTCTGATTCAGAAACAATTCTCTTCTTAGTCTTTCTATATCTGACAAATCCCTTACATTAGTCACAATATATTTTCTTTTTCCATCTTCATCAAATACTGGTACACTTGTTACAAGCACTTCTTTTCCAGAGGAAAGCTTCTGATTTACTGTAGCTTCTTTTCCAGTTTCTATCACTACAAGAGACCCAGAATTGTCATATACTCCTGCCTCTACTAAATCTCTCATATTTTTTCCAATAAGGTCCTCTATATTCAATCCTGTAATACGTCCATAGGATTTATTTACCAGAAGAGTATTTGCCTCTCCATCAGTTACATAAATCCCATCATAAGATGAGTCCACTATGGATTTCATCATCTTATTAATGTATCTATTTTCTATAATCTCATCTTTTAAAGATTCTGATTCTATTTTTTCCCTGAACAACAACCCATCTTCCTTATGATCCATCCCTCTCTCCTTAGTGTTTATGTATTTTCCGACCTAACCCAATTTTATACTTTATTTTCTCTTATTGTCAATGTTTTTAATTAATCTCGTTTACTAAAAAAATTTATATATTTCTTAAAAATTCACTTTTTCTTATTTAGAATGCATATTTTTATTTTATTGTACTTAGCTCTTTTCTTATTATGTTTTTTATATTATAATTATTATATTAAAGTTTAATTTAATGAGATTTTTTAGGGAGGTAAAATGTTTTCATACAAATATAAGATAATACAGGAAGATATAAACTATGGAGGTCATGTAGGAAATGAGAGAGCTCTTCTTTTCTTTCAATTTTCAAGAATGGCATTCTTTGAATCTCTTGGATTTACAGAATTAGATTTAGGGGATGGAATAGGAGTTATCCAGAAAAATGGATATGTTGAATATAATAAGGAACTTTTCCTAAATGACGAAATAGAAATAAAAATAACTAAAATAGAAATAGAAAAAATCAATTTTACTTGCCATTATGAAATATATAATAATGCTGGCGAAAAAGTTATCAATGGATACACTATGCTTGTATGTTATGATTATACAGCTAAGAAAATAAAGAGAGTTCCTCAAGGCTTTAAAGATAAAGTTGAAGCTCTGGCTTAGTTAATTGGAGGTTATTATGAAAATACTGGTCAGTGCCTGCCTGTTAGGTGTAGAATGCCGTTACAATGGTAAGGGAGAATTGAGAGAGGATATAAAAGCTTTGATGAAAGATCATGAACTTATACCAGTGTGTCCAGAACAGCTTGGGGGACTTGCTACTCCTCGTGATCCTGCGGAAAGACAAAGAGATAAAATTATCACAAAAACTGGTATAGATGTTACTGCTGAATATCTGAAAGGAGCAGAGGAAGTTTTAAAACTGGCTAAGCTCTATAATTGCAGTGCTGCTGTCTTGAAAGAAAGAAGCCCTTCTTGTGGTGCTGGAAAGATTTATGATGGTACTTTTTCAAAGATACTTATAGCTGGAAACGGAGCTGCTGCTGACTTGCTCATAAAAAACGGGATAAAAGTAACAGGTGAATCTGAAATAGATAAAATATTTTTATAATCAAAAAGCTGCCTGAAGAACTAAAATAATCTTCTTTATGGCAGCTTTATTTATACTTTTATTTATACTTTCAAATCAACTTTGATTATATTAAAACTTCTGTATCTTCAAGTATCAGCTTCAATCTTTCAATGACTTCTTCCAGCCACAGCTCATTTGACTCAAAAATCTCTATTTTTTCCATTATACTGTCATGATACTGCATTATCTCTTTTTTTATCTCAGTGACTTCTCTTTTTTCTTTTTTCACTTTAGTTTCTGCAATCTTTTCTATATTCTCTCTAACAGTTTTTAATAATTTTTTCGTTTCTGATATTTTATCCATAGCTTTCCTCCATTAGATCAGTTATTATCTTATATTTCAAAGATTATCTTAACTATCCTTTATTTTTTCCTCTGAATAAAAAAGATGTCAATACCAGAGAAAGAAGAAAGGCAGTGATAAAATTCACTATCAAATTCCAAAAAGAAGGATATGGAATTCTCTTTGAAAGTCCCACATACATAATTATAGGTGTTGAAACAATCAGAAAAATCCAATATTTATATTTGCCTTTTTTAGATACACAGGTTTTATCTGCTGGGAGATTAACAATAGCTTTTATCACTATTATTCCTCCTAAAAGGGTGCTTATATGCTGTAATATTCTATATACAGGTATCTTTTGTCCAAACATTTTCACTGAAGATTCCAGTACTGAAAACATTTTCACAAAATGACCTGTTCTATGAGTAAAGCCATCCCATAATATATGAGAACATATCCCAATTATAATTGAAACTACAACAACATACCAGTTCTTTTTAAAATAGCTGTTCCAGTTAAAGTCTCTGAGATTCAAAAAACGTGACTGAAAAAATAGAGGCATATTATTAATCAATGCTTCTTTAATTAAGTTATGAAAAATAAAAGCAAGTAAAATCCCCATAGGAAGATCATACCATAAAATACCACTTATAGTGTGGCTGTATTTACTTTTCATTCTCAAAAAATATTCGAAATCAGGGGCTATACTTCCAACAATAAGCCCTGTCATTGATATATATTTTCGTGGTAATTTTTTTAACGGCAATATGATTGCAGGATGCGAAAATGTAAATGGCATTGATTTCTCCTTTTATGCTCAAAATTTATGTTCCTAGTAAAATAATGCTGATTTTTTGCTTTTATTCTTCTATATCAATTCCTACTATTCTGCCATTTCTATAGATACCACTCATCAAAAGGTCTCCATCTCTATCAAATGCGTGCCATGCTCCATTTCTTATACCTTTTTCATAATTTACAATATAAGCTATATTTCCTTTCTCATCAAAATATTTCCATTCTCCCTGCCTCAACTGATTTATAACATTTCCATTGCACAGAAGTTTTCCATTTTTTTGATATATTGCTATGCTTATAATATTTTCTCCATCAATGAATATATTCTGCACTTCCAGTTTTCCATCTTCATCAAACATTTCCCAGAAACCGCTTCTTACACCATTGGTATAATTTCCTCTTACTTTTAATTTACCATTTTCATGATAATATACCTGTTCTCCATTTAATTTTCCATCCATATATTTTTCACCACTGAATATTTTCCCATTTTTTTCATTATAAAATATCCATTTTTTATCTCTCTTATCATCTTTGAAAAAACCTTTAGCAGCAATTTTTCCATTTTCAAAATAGCTTGTCATTTTTCCATTCTTTTTATTACCTACATATATTATTTTAGATTCCATATTTCCATTATCATAATAAGTTTTTACAGTTTCCTTTGGAGTAGAGGGAGTATTGTTCCTTATATTTGTACATCCTATCATCAAAAAACTGATGACCAGAATAATAAACTTCATAGTTAGACCTCCAGTTGTTCTATTCTTTACTTTCTATTTTACAACAATTATAGTCACTATTCAACAAATATATTCCTCTGGCTGTAAATAAATTTATTGTAATCTAAAAAAAAGATTATATCAGTATTGTTCTGAAACTAATTATCCTGATAATGGAGCTGTAATGTATTCTGAATAATGTTCTTATTGACTTTTATTGAAAAAAAAATTATACTTATCATAAGTGTTTAAAACGAAATATGATTTAGCTTGAATTCATGCTGAAGTTTAAGGAGGAAAATAATGGATAGATTAAAAGGAAAAATCGCTTTAGTTACTGGAAGTGCTAGGGGAATAGGAAGAGCTGTTGTTGAGAAATTTGCTGCTGAAGGTGCAGAAATGGTTATCTCTTGTGATATGGGAGAAGCTGTATATGAGCAGTCAAATGTTAGACATGAAATATTAAATGTTACTGACAGACCTGCTATAAAAGAATTTGTTGCAAAAATAGCAGCTGAATATGGAAGAATAGATATCTTAATAAACAATGCTGGTATTACTAAAGATGCTCTTTTACAAAGAATGACTGAAGAGCAATGGGATGCAGTTATAAATGTAAACTTAAAAGGAGTATTCAACATGACTCAAGCTGTTGCTCCTATTATGTCAAAAAATAAATCTGGATCAATAGTTACTCTTTCATCTGTAGTTGGACTATATGGAAACTTAGCTCAAACTAACTACTCAGCTACAAAAGGTGGAGTTATAGCTATGACTAAAACTTGGGCAAAAGAATTAGCAAGAAGAGGAGCTATCAGAGCAAACTGTGTAGCACCTGGATTCATTGAAAGCCCAATGACTGATGTATTATCAGAAAAAGTAGTTGCTGGAATGATGGAGAGAACTCCATTGGCAAGATTTGGAACTGCTGAAGATGTAGCAAATGCTATTCTTTTCTTAGCAAGTGATGATGCTTCATACATTACAGGACAAGTTTTACCTGTAACTGGAGGACTGGTTATTTAATTTTTCACAAATTAAAATAAAATTTAGGTATAGGAGGATTTAATGAGTAAAGTGTACATTGTAGCAGCTAAAAGATCTGCTATAGGAAGTTTTTTAGGAAGTTTAGCCCCTTTATCATCTAGCGACCTTGGAGCCGCAGTTGCAAAGCAAGTTATTGAAGATGCAAAAATTGATCCAGCTAATCTGGACGAAGTAGTTATCGGAAATGTATTACAAGCAGGTCAGGCACAAGGTGTAGGAAGACAGGTAGCCATAAAAGCTGGTGTACCTCAGGAAGTTCCTGGTTATACACTGAATATTATATGTGGAAGTGGAATGAAAACTATCATTTCATCATATGCTAACATTAAAGCAGGAGAAGCAAATCTTATCCTTGCTGGAGGAACTGAATCAATGTCTAATGCTGGATTCATCCTTCCAGGAAAAGTAAGAGGCGGACATAAAATGGCTGACCTTACTATGAAGGATCATATGGTATTTGATGCTCTTACAGATGCATTTACAAATGTACATATGGGAATCACTGCTGAAAATATAGCTGCTAAATATGGAATCACAAGAGAAGAGCAAGATGCATTCTCATTTGCTTCTCAACAAAAAGCAATAGCTGCTGTTGACTCTGGAAGATTCAAAGATGAAATAGTTCCAGTAGTTATCAGTACTAAAAAAGGAGATATCACTGTTGATACAGATGAATATCCTAATAGAAAAACTGACCTTGAAAAATTAGGTAAATTAAGACCTTCATTCAAAAAAGATGGAACTGTAACAGCTGGAAATGCTTCTGGACTAAACGACGGAGCATCAATGATGGTACTTGCTTCTGAAGAAGCTGTTGCTAAATACAACCTTAAACCTTTAGTTGAAATAGTTGCTACTGGTATTGGTGGAGTAGACCCTCAAATAATGGGAATGGGACCTGTTCCTGCTATTGGAAATGCTCTTAAAAAATCTGGAATGAAACTTCAAGATATGGAGCTTATTGAATTGAATGAAGCATTTGCTTCTCAATCTCTAGGAGTTATGAAAGAACTATGTGCACAACATGGTGTAGAAAGAGAATGGTTCAACGATAAAACTAATGTTAATGGTGGAGCTATCGCTTTAGGACATCCAGTTGGAGCTTCTGGAAACAGAATCATGGTTACTTTAATATATGAAATGAAGAAAAGAGGATTAACTTATGGACTTGCTTCTCTATGTATTGGTGGAGGAATGGGAACTGCTATAATCCTTAAAAATGTTGACTAATTAAAAAATTTTTAACTTAGAAGCTGGTAAAAAAACCAGCTTCTTTTTTTGCTCAATTATGATATAATTATTATAAGAGAGGTGATGATAATGTTTAAGAAATTATTATTTTTATGTATCATTATGAGCAGCTTTGCTTTTGCAGCACCTGCACCTAAAGATAGTGTTGAAATGAGAATAAAACAATTTAATGAATATAAACAGCTGGTTGATTCAAACAGGGAAAAAGAAATAGCCAGAAATACTCCTAGTAAGGCAGAGGTAGAAATAGAACTCATGAGAGAAAAGCAGGAGTTTGATAAACAGATAGCTATGGAGAGAGAAAAAAGAGAACAGAGAAGAGATAACCTTGTAAACACTGTTTTGATAGGTGGAATAGGCTATGGTGGCTATAGAATAGGAAGACATCATAGATGGTGGTAAAAAAATAAAAGCAGATGACTAAAAGCTAGAATAATTTTTAGTCATCTGTTTTTTTCATTGCAGCTATTATAATTTTATCAGAAAATATGGCGAAAGCAGACTATCTAAAAGTGGTTCTATTCCTAGAAAATCTTTAAACTTTCCATACTCTTCAAATCTTTTCTTCAAAGATTCAGTTGTTGTCTTTTCTTTTATTCCTCTGATAAGTGTATTCTTAGGAGTATGCTCCATGTCTATAAATTCCATTACCTGAGTTCTATATCCACATAATTCTAATGCCTGAGCTCTAAAAGCATCAGTGGCAATAGTTGCATATTTTTCTAAAAGTATTCCATGCTTTCCTATAGGAAGCTGTGATGCAAAGAAATCACTTTTTTTATTGGCACTTAGCTTATCATTAAATTCATGTTGACAGCATGGAACTGCAAGAATAGCCTTTGCATTTAATTCCAGTCCTTTTAAAAGTGCATAATCTGTAGCATTATTACAAGCATGAAGAGAGAATATTATGTCTACATTTTGAAGCTTATCAAAATCTTTAATATCCCCTGTTAAAAATTCCAGATTTTCACATTTTAATTCCTCAGTTATATCATTGCATTTCTTCATTACATCTTTTTTTAAATCCAATCCTATTATCTCAAAAGTAAAGTTTTTGATATTCTTTAAATAGTGATGAAGTGCAAAAGTAAGATATGATTTTCCACATCCAAAATCTACAAATTTGATATGAGAACCTATGAGTTTTCTATTTTGAAGTTCTCTTATAGTATCATCTATAAATTCAAGATATTTATTTATCTGTCTGAACTTGTCGTAACTCTGCTTGAAAACTTCTCCCTTTTCTCCCATCACTCCCAATTTTATAAGGAAAGGTACAGGTGTTCCTTCTTCAAGTATATAGTTTTTCTTTTTGTTATGATCCAGTGTTTTTAATGTTTTTGTATTTTCTGATTTTTTCAAATTAAAGTCGTTTTTCCCTTTCAATATCTGGTAATCACTTCCATTTACAGATATAAGAATCTGTTTAAAATTATCCAGTATTTCAGAAAATTTCATTTTTGAAGAATCTATACAGATATTTTCATGGAAAGCCTTGTTATCTTTAAATTGTTCAAACTGTATAAAGATTTCATCTTTTATTTTTAATGGCTTTATATTTATTTTTGAATATGGATACTCTTTGTTCACAGGACTTGAAATAACCCCTTTAATAAAAATATTCTCATCTATAATATCAGAAAATAATCTCTCAATATATTCCTTATTTACTTTCATTTCTACCACTCCTTTACCTTGATGTTAAGCCTCAAAGGATCTCTATTAATCTTATCATATGAGAGAAATAATGTCCACTTCTTTAAGGTTATAGGTTTACTACTGTTCAAAGTATGTACAATAACATTCTTATTTATATATTTAAACAAAATCAAAAAGATATTTAATATAAAGTCGTATACCTTAAAAGGATAAAGGAATAAAAATATCTTTTATTATCTAATTGACAAAGAATAATAAATATGATATTTTATATATAGGGTATGGGGGTATACACTATATCACTTGTAGAATAATTAAATAATTAATAATATTATGGAGGATATATATGAAAGTAAGAGAGTATGCAGTAGATAATCTTGGCTGCGCCGGATGTGCTGCCAAAATACAACATGAAGGTTCTAAAATGTCAGGTATACTAAACAGCAATCTTGATCTTTACAAGAAAAAAATGATAGTTGAAACTGATGATAATTTTAATGAAGAGAAATTTTTATCAGATATCAATAAAATAGCTGACAAGCTTGAACCGGGAACAAAAATATACAAAAAAGAAAATGAACAGATAAAAACAAGAGAATATGTTGTAGAAAATTTAGGATGTGCTGGATGTGCTGCTAAGATACAACATGAAGGTTCTAAAATAGCAGGAGTTATCAATAGCAATCTTGATCTTTACAAGAAAAAGATGACCATTGAATCTGATTCATCTTTTGATGAAGAGAGCTTTCTGGAAAAGATAAATACAATAGCTGATAAATTAGAGCCTGGAACTTTAATATACAAAGCTGAATCTGATGATGATACTGATGAAGCAAGAGCTAAAAGAGAAGAGGAAATAGCTCAGGAAAAAGCAGAAGAGAAAAGGGAAAAAATGCTTCTTATTGTTGGAGCTGCTCTATTTATTATCTCTGTTTTCCTTAAACCATTTCCAATGCTGAAACTTGCTTTATCTATAGCAGCATATATAATTTTAGGTGGAGATGTTGTTCTTAATTCATTTAAAAATATTACAAAAGGAAATTTCCTTGATGAAAACTTCCTGATGACTATTGCCACATTTGGTGCTTTTTATCTGGGAGAAACAACTGAAGCTGTTGGAGTAATGCTTTTCTATAAAATAGGAGAATACTTCCAAGAATCAGCTGTAAGAAATTCAAGAAAATCTATTGAAAAACTTTTGGATATCAGACCTGATTATGCAAATATAAGAGATAACAATGGAGAAGTAATAAAAGTTTCCCCTAAAAAATTGAAAATTGGAGATATTATTATTGTCAAATCTGGAGAAAAAGTTCCAGTAGATGGAATTGTAGTAAAAGGCGAAAGTGACCTGAATACTGCTGCTCTTACTGGAGAATCTGTTCCTTCTGATGTTGCTTTAAACAGTGAAGTTCTAAGTGGAAGCTTGAATGGAGCTGGAGTTCTTGAAGTAAAAGTTACAAAACTTTTCAGTGATTCTACTATCAACAAAATAATTGAAATGGTAGAAAATGCAAGCAACAAGAAAGCTGAATCAGAAAAATTTATTACAAAGTTTGCAAGATATTATACTCCAATAGTTGTGGTAATAGCTCTGATAGTTGGACTGGGATTCCCAGCATTATTTGGTAATTTCAATATGTGGTTTGGAAGAGCATTGATATTCCTTGTTATATCTTGTCCATGTGCTTTGGTATTATCTGTACCGCTTACTTTCTTCAGCAGTATAGGAAAAGCTTCTAAAAGCGGTATCCTTATCAAAGGAGGTAACTATCTTGAAGCTCTTACAACTATAGGTGCTGTTGTATTCGATAAGACTGGAACACTTACTAAAGGTAAATTTAAAATAGACAAGCTTGAAGCTGTAAATGGAAATGAAGATGATCTTTTAAAAACAGCTAAAATAGGTGAATTTTATTCTAATCACCCAATAGGAAAAGCTATTATAAGTCATGGAAGCATTGAAATAAATGAAGAATATATAGAAGGGTACAAAGAACTTTCTGGATTCGGAGTACTTTCATATTATGAAGGTAAAATGATTCTTATAGGTAACTATAAACTTATGAAAGAATACAAAATAGAAGCTGAAGAAAAACATTATGCTGGAACTGTTCTATATGTTGCTGAAAATAATATCTTCCTAGGATATGTATATATTTCAGATGAAATAAAAGAAGATTCTCCTATGACTATAGAGGGATTGAAAAAAGCTGGAATCCAAAGCTATATGCTTACTGGAGACAGTGACAGAATAGGTGCAGTAGTTGGAGAGAAATTAGGATTACAACCTGAAAATGTATATTCACAGCTGCTTCCACAGGATAAAGTAAGCAAACTTGAAGAAATTAAATCTAAAAATGATAAAGGTGTTGTCTTTGTAGGAGATGGTGTCAATGATGCCCCTGTGTTGTCTCTAGCTGATGTAGGAATCGCTATGGGTGGTGTAGGTAGTGATATTGCAATAGAGGCTGCTGATGTGGTTATAATGAAAGATGAGCCTTCTAAAATACTTGAACTATTAAAAATAGCAAAACAAAACAAAAAAGTTGTTATGCAGAATATAGTTATGGCTCTTGGAGTAAAAGTAATAGTTATGGTACTTGGAGTTTTTGGTATAGCAAATATGTGGATGGCTATATTCTCAGATGTTGGGGTATCATTACTGGCTGTTCTTAATGCTTCTCAAGGAATAAAAAGAAATTAAATTTAAATAATAAAAAGAGTGATAAAAAAGCTAGATTAATTTTCCAGTAATTACATCAGTTAATAATTTCAACTGACATAATTACTCAGATACAACAGTAGAATTGTTGTAATCTTTAATTATTTTTGCTTATGAATCACTCTTTTTTTCATATATAATACTAAAAAAGATTTATTTTAAAAGATAAAATGGTATAATCTAAATAATAAAACTATTGGAGGAAAAATAAATGATGGGAAAAGATATAAAAGAATGCTATGAAAGAGAAAATGAAAAATATTTTGATTATTTTGTATTAGGTATATCGGGAATTTACTTAATTCTTACTCTTGCAACTTACTGGCTTAGTTTTTTACTCTATCGTAGTCAGGCTGCTAATATAGCAGGAATTATTATTGGAATCTTCTTTCTGGCTGTATATATTATATATTTTAAAATGGACAAATACTACAAGTTCATATATTTCTTTATATTTATTATTTGTTCATGGGTATCATCTTTCACTTTGTCAGGTATAGTATCTTTTATCATAATTCTGCCTGCACAATATTTAAGTGATTCCAATCTGAAATTTGAGTATATTCTTATGTTCATTCTTATTATGAAAGGAATTATTGGTATGTTTATAAATTCATTTTTATATCAGCTTTTCAAAAAACTTTCATACAAACATATTTATCTAAATCCAGAAAAATATGAAGAAGAGGAAGATGATGAGGAGGATGAAGAATATACTATCTAAATAACAGAATTGATAAAAAATTAAATTTTCATTATTAAATAATCAAAAGTTTTTAACTGCTATAATTATTTAGAAGTAGCTATGTTATTGTAAAAATTTTATATTTTTCTATATTTTATAAAAAAAATCAAAGATAGCTATTTTTATAGGAAAATTTAAAAAATATATCTAATCTCTAAATTCTCTCTTTTATATTTCATTAAATATTTTAGTGAAAGAATTTAAAAACTATCTTAATATTATCCAATAAAATAAAAGGATGATTCAAAGAAAATTAAATTTATCACTTTTCTTTCAAATCATCCTTTTTAAATTATTTATTTTTTGTAAAAACTTATGTCTGCTAATGGAAGTTCAGATAAAGCTTCCTGCAAATTAAGAGCAAGAGGTTTCATTGTAATATAAGTAACCACCCCTGAAATCACTCCTCCTATATACGGAATAGCTCTGCTCACTCCAACAGAAAAACTCTGCTGGCTGACTTTAACTCCCAATATAGAAGCAGCCTTTTTAATTATTGGATATACTGCACTTCTTGTCAAAGCTTTCTGCAATATCTTTTTTTCAATATTTAATGCAGCACTTTGAGCAAGTTTAACGACAGCATTATCTGCTAAATCCACTCCAAACATGACACCCATAAGTAAAGTCATACGATCAATTGTATCTTTACTCAGCTCCTCATTCTTTTCAAACATATCTTTCCATCCATAAAGATAGGCTAATTTTTGAGTTATTCTGATTATATGTCCAAAATATTGAGTAATATCAATAGCTATTGTTCCCACAATAACTATTCCTCCTGGAACACCTATAATTGTCGAGATAAGAGTAGCTTGTCTTAGTTCATAGGCAATTACCTTATCTGCTATTTTATTTATTTCAGAAACTTCTATCCCTGCAATAGCTGGATTATCCTGAACAGCTTTTTTTACTATATCTTCAGAAAAATATTTTGATAATTCTTTTTTCAAGAAGTCTTCTCTATTTATTTTGACTCCACGAATTTTCATTACTTTTTCTAAGACAGCATCAAATTTATTCCTATCCATACTGACCCCACTTAACTAGTATAATTAAAAAGCTGACCCAAATCATTTGATCAGCTTTTATTTAAAAAATTATTTTTTGATTCTTTCTACATATTCATTTGTTCTAGTATCAATTTTAATCCACTCACCTTGCTCAACAAATAAAGGAACTTGAATTTCAAATCCAGTGTTGATTTTAGCAGGTTTCATTACTTTTCCACTTGTATCTCCTCTTAGTCCTGGCTCAGTATATTCAACTTGTCTATCAAGGAAAGTAGGTAATTCTACAGCAACTGGAGTAGATTCATAATATATTACATCTAGTTCCATTCCTTCTTCAAGATAGTTGATAGCATCTCCTAAGTCTTCCTCTTTAAGTTCTACTTGATCCCAAGTTTCTGGATTTGAGAATACATAAAAACTTCCATCATTGTAAGAATAAACAGTTTTGATTTTATCAAGTCTGATGTCATCCATTTTCTCGTCTGCTTTGTAAACAGCATCTGAAATGTTTCCATTTAATAGATTTTTCATTTTAAATTTTACCACTGCTGCGTTTCTTCCTGATTTGTTGTACTCTGATTTTAGAACTACAAATGGATCGTTTCCAATTTTAATTGTACTTCCTGCTCTTAATTCTTGAGCTATTTTCATTTTTGACCTCCTAAAATTTCTCTATAAAATCTTTTATTTTATTTATAAGATTACAGTTTGAGATAAGAAAATCTTTAAATAGAGAATTGCATCTTTCTATCTCCTTCAGATTGTTGAAGAAAAATAAATATTCCTCTTTTCCTTCTTCTAAAGAATTTTCTCTTCTAAAATTGTAATCTTTAAAAAGCTTTTTATACTCAGACAGATATTCTTCTGAAGTTTTTCCCTTTATCTGCCTTTCATATTTGTCTAAGAATCCTTCTATCTTATCCATATGAGCATAATCTTCCTGACAGTAAATATGCCATAGATAAGGCTTTCCAGTGAGTACTGCTCTTATAAAAGAATCCTCTCCTCTTACAAAATTAAAATCTGTCAGATTTATTAATTCTTCATAATCTTCCTGACTTAAAAATTTGCAGAACTGTACTTCTATTTTACCATATTTATAAATATTTCCAAGCTTTTCTATAAAATTTTTCTCAAAAAAGTTTTTAAAGCCTTCCTGTGTCTTTTCTCCCATAGCTAAAATTACTATTTCTTTGTCTAAAGACTTCAAGTCTCTAAATAATGGAGTAAAGTTTTTTTCATATGAAAACACTGTTCCTATGATTTTTTTATCAATATTTTCTATTTCTGAGAAATATTTTTTTCTGTAATATTCCTTGTTTTCAATTACATTTTTTATTCTATCCAAATAAAGTGAATCAGCAATGACTCCTCCACTTTTTTCAGTGAATCCAGGCATAAAAAATATCTTTTTTAATTTCCCTTTTCCGCTTGGTGATTCCTGTAAATGACAGCTCTCTATCCAGTCCTCTGCTGAAAGATATTCCAGATTTATAAGCAAATCTGAGTTATCATAAGCCTCATTCATATACTCCTCAGGTATTGTACACCCAAAGGCTTCTATTATAACATTTGCAGTAGAAAAAGTACACATATTTTTCTTAACATATTCATAGGTAACATATTGAATTCCGTCTATCTCTTGATTTTGAATATTTTTCACATTTGAATTTATATTAATAAACTCATCAAGTCTGTTGAGTATTACTCTTATCTTTACGTTTTCTCCAAATACTTTTTTAAATTCCTTTCCCAATCTGTATACTACACCTATATCTCCAAAATTATCTATTATTTCACAGAATATATCAAGACTCTTTAATTCCATTTCTTTTTTCATACTCCTTCTTTGCTACTTCTGCCCAGTTTGGTCTTGCTATCATAGCTCTTCCCACTGCTACAAAATCTAAAAGATTATTTTCTACAAGCCAGCTGGCTTCCGTTTCTTTTTTTATCTTTCTTACTCCTATTACAGGTATATTTACATGCTTCTTAATCTCTGTTCCCATATATATTACCCAGTCCAAAGGAAATTCACTTGGCATTTCTATTTTCCTTTCCTGTTTAAATATAGGATCAGGTACACCACTTGATACATGAAGAATATCCACTCCCAATTTCTCCAGATACTTTGCTATCTCTATTCCATCTTTTACTTCAGGTTCGTTTCCACCCATTCTGTAGCCCAAAATAAAATCATCATTAAAAAGCTCTCTTGTTTCCTCTATGAGCCTTTTAGAAAAGTACATTCTCTTTTCAAAAGTTCCCCCATATTTATCATCTCTCAAATTCCACAGTCTTGAATTTAATTGTGATATAAGATAAGTATGAGCTCCATGTATTTCTATTCCATCAAACCCCGCTTCTCTCGCTCTCCTAAAAGCCCTTTTAAAGCTTTCAAGTATTTCATCAAGAATATGTTCAGGGACATCCTTTATTTTATCTTTAAAACCTGCATGGTGAAGTTGTATAAGGACTGGAACCTCATACTCGTGACAAATATCTGCTATTCTTTTAAGTCCAGCAATAAATTTATCATCCCATATCCCCAACTGGTTGTCTCTCAATTTTCCATCCTCTGCTACAGCAGAGGCTTCCACTATCACCAGTCCAGTTCCACCAGCACAAACATCTCTGTACCATTCCACCACTCTGTCAGTAACAAATCCATCTTTTCCCACCATCGAAAATCTTACTAAAGGGGGAAGAACTATTCTGTTCTTTATTTTTATATTTTTTATATTTATACTATCAAATAATTTTGGCATTTTTACCTCTCTGAAACTTTGCTTTGATGTAACATTATATCATATTTTTTATAATTCTATTCAAATTTTTTTGTTTTTTAGAGATAAAGTTAAAAAAAATATCACCAGATAAATATTTTAATATAATTTAAACTCCTATTGCTAAATTGTCAATAACTGTGGTATAATATAATGATTTTTTGAATACGTATAAAAGTAAAATTTATAGGAGGATATATATTAAATGATAGCTACTAGTAATCTTGGAATGAGATTTTCTGGAAGAAAACTGTTTGAAGATGTTAATCTTAAATTTACTCCTGGAAACTGTTATGGTCTTATAGGAGCAAATGGTGCTGGAAAATCTACATTTGTTAAAATACTTTCTGGAGATCTTGATCCTACAGAAGGAGAAGTAATTTTTGATAAAAAAAATAAAAGAATGGCTGTATTAAAGCAGGATCACTTTGCTCATGAAGAAGATGAAGTACTTAATGTAGTTCTTATGGGGCATAAAAAACTTTGGGACATTATTGTGGAAAAAAATGCTATATACGCAAAAAGTGAATTTACTGATGAAGATGGTTTAAAAGCTGCTGAATTAGAAGGAGAATTTGCTGAATTAAATGGTTGGGAAGCTGAAACTGAAGCTGAAACTCTTTTGATGGGATTAGGTATAGGAATTGACTCTCACCATAGACTTATGAAAGAATTAACAGAGCCTGAAAAAGTTAAAATACTTTTGGCACAAGCTCTATTTGGACAACCTGACATACTGCTTTTAGACGAGCCTACTAACGGACTTGATATCAAAGCTATCTCTTGGCTTGAAAATTTCCTTATGAATCTGGATAATACAACTGTTATAGTTGTATCACATGACAGACACTTTTTAAATAAAGTATGTACTCATATTACAGATATCGATTATGGAAAAGTTAAAATGTATGTAGGAAACTATGATTTCTGGTATGAATCAAATGAACTTATGGTAAAACTTCTTTCTTCTAAAAATAAGAAAATTGAACAGAAAAGACAAGAGTTACAAGAATTCATTGCTAGATTTAGTGCCAATGCTTCAAAATCTAAACAAGCTACTTCAAGAAAGAAGCTTCTTGATAAACTTCAATTGGAAGATATGCAGGTATCAAATAGAAAATATCCATTTATAGAATTCAAGCAAGAAAGAGAAGCTGGAAACAACCTTCTTAAAGTTGAAAATCTTACTAAAACTATTGATGGAGTTAAAATTCTTGACAACCTTACATTCACTATCAATACAGGAGACAAAGTTGTTTTCCTTGCTAAAAATGATATTGTTAAAACAACTCTTTTATCAATATTAGCTGGTGAAATGGAAGCTGATTCAGGAACATACACTTGGGGAGTAACTACTACTCAAGCTTATATGCCTAAAGATAACACTAAATTCTTTGAAAATAAAAATCTTAACCTTATAGACTGGTTAAGACCTTACTCACCTGACCAGCATGATGTTTTTGTAAGAGGATTCCTAGGAAGAATGCTTTTCACAGGAGAAGATGCTATGAAGAGCTGCACAGTTCTTTCAGGGGGAGAAAAGGTAAGATGTATGCTTTCAAGAATGATGCTTACAAATGCCAATGTTCTTATGTTTGATAACCCTAATGACCACTTGGATCTAGAGTCTATCACATCATTGAACAAAGCACTTATCAACTTTAAAGGAACTATATTATTTGGAGCTCATGACCATGAGTTTATCCAGACAGTAGCCAACAGAATTATTGAGATAACTCCTAATGGAATTCTTGATAAAATGATGAGCTATGATGAATATCTTGAAGATGAAAATGTACAGCAAAGATTAGAAGAATTATACGCTGAGTAAAACTAAAGAAGGATGATTAAAATCATCCTTCTTTTAATTAATATCTATAGAAAATACTGTCTCCAATGAATTCTTTAAGTATAGAATCATCTGGAATATATTTTGAGTCTATATCTACAAAGCAATACAAAAACTTTGTAAGCCTCTTTGCTTCTTCATAATATGGACTGTCTGTTTTTATTTTTATTAATTCTCTTATAGCATATCTTTTTAATACTCCAAGTTCATACACTAAGTTAGAGTTGAACATTGCATCTGCATCTTCCTGGAATGGAAAAATATACTTTTCTTCCCCTTTTCTTACAGAATTCCACATAGCAATAGTTTCCTCAACAGATGTATCTCTAGCCAAACTATCTCTTACCAGACGTCTTATTTCTCTTACATCACTTGTTGCAATTCTATTATGTCTGTCTATATTTAACTGTGTCAAACAGCTCACATATATCTTAAATTTATTTTTCTTTGGTATAGCAGCTGTTAATTTTTCATTAAGTCCATGTATTCCCTCTATGATTATAAGCCCATGTTCTGGAACTTTCATCATTTTTCCTACTTTTTCTCTCTCACCGCTTATGAAATTATATTCTGGTATCTCTACTTCTTTTCCAGCTATAAGATCTCTAAGATTTTCATTCAATAATTTCAAATCAAGAGCATCTATAGTTTCATAATCCTTATTTCCATCTTCATCAAGAGGAACATTCTTTCTTCCAATATAGTAATCATCCAAAGATATCACTATTGGTGTTATTTCATTAGCTCTTAAATGAAGATACAATCTTTTACTGAATGTTGTCTTTCCAGAAGAAGAAGGCCCAGCAATAGTTACTAATTTTATATTTTCATTTGCTGTTATCTGATCAGCTATTTTACCAATGTTTTTATGATGAAGAGCTTCGTTTATTCTTATTAATTCTGGGATTTCTCCTTTTAATATTTTTTCATTTAATGTACCAATAGTAGAAACATCAAGGATATCATTCCAACGCCCTGTTTCCTGAAATACTTTTGCCATTTTAGGATTATCTATATATGGTGGAAGTTCATTTGGATTTTTAGTTGGATACTTTATTAAAAATCCTCCATTATATACAGAAATTTCATATAATTTTACATCTTTAGTGGATGAATATGGAACTTCATAAATAAAATCAAAATATCCATCTATTTCATACTCCATCATTCCAGTCCATCCAGAATTATCAAGTAATGTTCTTATATCTTTTCTTGGTATAGTACTGCTTCTGCTTTTTAAAGCATCATTATCTTGACATATCAATCTTATTGGATACCCTTTTTCTATTATCTCCTGCATCTTTTTATCTATTTTTTTAATACCTTCTTCAGTTATTTTTTCACCTCTTGTTACTGTCCCATAAGTTCCATTATTTAAAGAATGATCTATTTCTACTTCAATATCTGGAAAAGTTTCATATACTGCTTTTAGAAAAATAAGTTTTAATGTTACTGCATACTTTTTAGGATCAAACGCTACCATAAAAACACCTCATTTTTTCATATTTTAAGTTTTCAACAATCTTTTCTGTAATATTATTAAAGACTTGTTTATATTATACCAGATATTTCGAGAATTTTTCTACTTTTTAAATAAAAAAGGAGAATAAACTGCAAGCAGAAATATCCCTTTAGAAATTTCATTTCAACTTTTCAGCTATTCTCTCTTATTTTTTATTTTATCTAAACATTAAATTGCATATCCATACTGAAGTTAATAATCCTGCTAAGTCAGCCAAAAGTCCAGCTGCTACTGCATGTCTTGTTTTTCTTATACTTACTGCTCCAAAATATACTGCAAGTACATAGAATGTTGTTTCTGTTGATCCCATCATTGTTGAAGCTATTCTTCCTATTAGTGAATCTGGTCCATATGTCAACAGTAAATCATTCATTATTCCTGTTGCTCCTCCTCCAGATAGTGGTCTCATTATTGCCATTGGCAGTACTTCTCCCGGCATTCCTATCATTGAGAATATTGGATCCAATACTTTCATCATTATATCTATACATCCTGAGCTTCTGAATATTCCTATTGCTACAAGCATTGCCACTAGAAATGGAATTATTCTTATTGCTGTTGTAAACCCTTCCTTTGCTCCTTCACAGAAAACTTCATATACTTTTATCTTCTTCACAAAGAATGCATATCCTACTATTACAAATATTATCATTGGTATTGCAAAAAGTGATATCTGATTCATTATCATTACAAACATTTTCTATTCCTCCCTCATCTGTTTTATTACTAAATTTTCTCTCTTTTAAAGGCTGGCAGCTTTTGTAAAATTTTACAAGATATTATCCCTACTGCTGTTGAAGCTATTGTAGCTATTATTGTAGGTGCTATAATCTCTGTTGCGTTTGCTGAACCTGCTGCTGTTCTGTATGCTATTACACTTGAAGAAATAAGAGTTACAGATGAAGTATTTATTGCCAAAAACATTACCATTGCATTTGATGCTTCGTCTTTATTGGTATTCAAGTCCTGTAGTTCCTGCATAGCTTTTATCCCTAATGGTGTTGCTGCATTTCCTAATCCGAAGAAGTTCGCTGCCATATTCGCTACCATACTTCCCATAGCTGGGTGATCTGCTGGTACCTCTGGGAACAATCTTATCATAAGAGGCTTCATCGCTCTTCCCATCGCTCTTACCATTCCTGCTTCTTCAGCTATTTTCATAAGACCTAGCCATAATGCCATTACCCCTACCAATCCAATTGATATCTCTACTGCTGTTCCTGCTGAAGATATCGCCGAATCAGTAACTGCCTGAATCTTTCCAGTAAACATAGAAACTATTACTCCAATAACAATAAGTCCGCACCAAATTCCATTAATCATTTTTTTTCCTCCTGAATGTTTTTGTTCATATTATCTGTTCTATATTATATTCTATCAAATTTTCTGGAATTTTCTATCAAACAAAATAAATATATATTTGTTCATATTTTTATAAAATAACCATTATAAATAAAGGATATTTAAAAAAATAAAATTCATATTTTATGTATAAAAATAATTTTACATATAAAAAACCCAGCTGATTCATACCAACTGGGTTATGCCATCTTATTTTATTTTTTCTCTAAATATACCACATTTTCATCTACAAATCCAAGTTCTTTAGCTAAATGACAAGCATAGAAATGTCCTTCTCCAACTTCTTGAAGTTTTGGATCTTCCTGTCTGCATATATCTTTTGCATAAACACATCTTTTTGCAAATCTACATCCTTTTTCAGGATTGATAGGAGAAGTAATCTCTCCTTGAAGTCTTATTCTTTCCATTTTCTTAGTTACACTAGCTACTGGTATAGCTGATAATAGTGCTTTTGTATATGGATGAATAGGATTCTTAAACAAGTCTTTTGATGGAGCTTTTTCAACAAGCTGTCCTAAATACATAACTGCAATATCATCAGAGAAATGTTTTACAACTGATAAGTCATGTGTTATGAACATATATGTAAGTCCAAATTCCTCTTGAAGATCTTGCATCAGGTTCAATACTTGTGCTTGAATAGAAACGTCAAGAGCAGATACTGGCTCATCACAAACTATGAATTTAGGATTCAATGCAAGTGCTCTGGCAATACCTATTCTTTGTCTTCTTCCTCCATCAAGTTCATGAGGATAAGTGTTTATAAGTCTTTCACTTAATCCAACTGTCTCCATAAGTTCCATTACTCTTTTATCACGATCTTCTCTATTTTTATAGATTCCGTGAATAATAAGTGGTTCTGCAATAATTTCACTTACAGTCATTCTTGGATTCAAAGATGCAAATGGGTCTTGGAAAATGATCTGCATTTTTTGTCTGATTTCTATCATTTGCTCTTTTGTATAATTTCTAATATTTTTTCCTTCGAATAAAATTTCTCCATCAGTAGCTTCCAGAAGTCTCAAAATAACTCTTCCTGTAGTTGATTTTCCACAACCAGATTCTCCAACTACTCCTAGTGTCCTTCCTTCACGAATTGAAAAATTTACATCATCTACTGCATGAAGTAATCCTTTTGGAGTATTAAAATATTTCTTTAGATTTTTTACTTCAAGTAAAACTTTGCTATTTTCCATTATTTTTTATCCTCCTGTTCCTCTTTAAATTCTACCAATCCTTCGCAAATAAGGCATCTTACTTTATGTCCTTCAGTTACTTCTACAACATTTGGATCCTGCTTAGAGCAAAGTTCTGTTGCATGAGGACATCTAGGATGGAATTTACATCCTTTTGGCAGATCAGTAGGGTCAGGCATTAACCCTTGAATAGGTTTTAATCTAGTAGTTTCTTCATCTAAGCTTGGAATAGATCCAAAAAGTCCATGTGTATATGGATGTTTAGGATTTTCAAAAACATCTAATAATGTTCCTGCTTCTATTATTTCTCCAGCATACATTATAGCTACTTTATCACATACTTGTGCAACTACTCCAAGGTCATGTGTAATAAGGATCATTGCAGTTTTAAATTTTTCTTTAAGGTCATTCATCAAATCAAGAACTTGAGCTTGAATAGTAACATCTAGTGCAGTTGTTGGTTCATCTGCTATCAGAAGCTTTGGATTACATGCAAGAGCTATTGCTATAACAACCCTTTGCTTCATTCCTCCAGAAAATTGATGTGGGTAATCATTTACTCTGGCACCTGGAATTCCAACAAGCTCAAGCATATCTTTTGCTTTTTCTAAAGCTGCTGCTGCTCCTATTTGCTCATGGATATCTATAACCTCAGCTATTTGTTCTCCAACAGTCATAACTGGATTAAGAGAAGTCATTGGATCTTGGAATATCATTGATATCTGGCTTCCTCTGATTTTTCTCATTCCTTCTTCAGTTTCTTTCAAAAGATCTTTTCCAAAGAATTTAATAGATCCTTTTATTACCTTTCCAGGAGGATTTGGAACAAGTCCCATAATACCTAGAGCAGAAGTTGTTTTCCCAGCTCCAGTTTCTCCAACAAGACCTATAGTCTCTCCTTCATTAAGTTCTATATCAAGTCCATTAACAGCAGATACTGTTTCGCTTTCTGTAACATATTGAATAGTTAAATCTTTTATGTCCAATAATTTTTCGCTCATTTTATAATTCCCCCTAACTCTATTATTGTTTTAATCTTGGATCTAGTGCATCTCTAAGTCCGTCTCCTAAAAGGTTCAATGATAAGATAGTTATCATTATAGCCACTCCTGGGAATGTAGTTACCCACCATGCATATCTAAGGTATTGTCTACCTCCAGACAGCATAGATCCCCATTCTGGAGCAGGAGGCTGTATTCCTAGTCCAATAAAACTCAATCCTGCTGTTGATAAGATTGCACTTGCAACCCCTAGAGTTCCTTGTACAATTACAGGAGCTAATGAGTTAGGAATTATATGTCTAAATATTATTCTTGCATTACTTGCACCAATAGCTTTTGCAGCTTCAACAAATTCCTGATCTCTTATAGAAAGAACTGAAGCTCTAACTATTCTTGCATATCTAGGTATATTAGATACACTGATAGCAACCATCAGGTTAAGTATACTTGGTCCTAGTGCAGAAACGATAGCAATAGCCAAAAGAATACTTGGTACTGCTAGGAATATATCCATTATTCTCATAATTATATTATCCAATTTTCCACCATAGTATCCAGCTAGAGCTCCCAAAGTTCCTCCACATACAATTGATATTCCAACTGCTACGATTCCAACTTTTAATGATACTCTTGCACCATGGATAAGTCTTGCAAATATGTCTCTACCAAATTCATCAGTTCCAAGCCAGTGAGCTGCACTTGGTCCTTGCAATCTGCTTCCTAAATTCTGTTTGATTACTACTGTGTCATAATTCGCTATAACATCAGCAAATAATGCTAATAAAACTAATATACATAAAATAACAAGTCCTAAAAGAGCCATTTTATTCTTTTTCAGCATTCTCCATACTTCTCTCCATTGGCTTCTTTTTTTATTAGCTTGTTTTGTATTTTCTTTAGATGACATCTTAATCCCCCTTACTACTTATATTGTGATTTGATTCTAGGATCAACATAAGCATACAATATATCTACCAATAGATTTACAACACTGAATGTTGCGGCTAGGAATATAACCGCTGCTAGAACTGTTGGAGTATCCTTTTGTCTGATAGCATCAACCATAAGTCTTCCTACACCAGGCCATGAGTAAACTGATTCTGTAAGAACAGCTCCTCCTAAAAGACCACCAAATTGTAATCCAACTACTGTGATTATTGGGATTAGCGCATTTTTAAGAGCATGTTTATTGATTACAACTTTTTCTGCAACCCCTTTAGCTCTCGCAGTTCTGATATAATCCTGTCTTATAACTTCCAGCATAGAAGAACGCGTCATTCTCGTTATGATAGCAGCAGATCCTACCCCTAAAGTTACTGACGGCAGTATCAAACTCTTGAGGCCATCAAATCCTCCAGAAGGTAATAACCCTAATTTAACAGAGAAAGTAAGTATAAGCATAAGTCCTAACCAGAATACTGGCATAGAAACTCCAAGTAATGCTAATATCATACTGAAACTGTCTAAGAACGAATATTGTCTTGTAGCCGAAATAATACCAACTGGTATACCTATACAAACTGAAATTATTATTCCAATAACAGCTAATATAAGTGTATTTGGGAATCTAGAAAATATTTCTCCAAAAACCTCTCTTCCAGTAGTGTAAGATCTTCCAAAGTCACCAACAACAGCTTTTCCCACATATCTAAAATACTGAACCAAGAATGGATCATTAAGTCCCATTTCTTCTCTCAATTTCAAGATTGCCTCTTTAGGTGCATTTTCACCCAAAATTAACTGTGCTGGATCCCCAGGAGTTAATGACATGATAGTAAAAACTAAAAGCGATACTCCTAATAATACAGGAATAAGTAATAAAAGTCTTCTTAATACGTATTTGTGCATCTTTTAGTACGACACTCTAACTTTTTAAAGTGCTCTCTCCTTTCCTTTAAATTTTAATATATATTTTAATTTTTGTTGCAAACCCTTTTTATTTTAAAGGGCTGAATCTAAAAAGTATAAATTTTAGATGCAGCCCTTCTCTAAATATTTATTTTTTAAGTTAGTTTCTTTTTAAAATTAAATTTGTTTAAATTTTGTACCATATAATCTATGGTGTCCTGCTGCTTTTAATTTAAAGTTGTCTACATATTTTTGTAATCCAGCATTTTGAGCTTTGTATGCTGTTATGTATAAAGGCACTTCTTCTTGAACTATAATTTGTACTTCATTATATAAAGCTTTTCTTTCATCTTGGTCATTTGAGTTTCTTGCTTTTGTTAATAATTCATCAACTTTAGGATTGTCATAGAATGCTCTGTTTCCAGCTCCACCGAAGCAAGATGTATGAAGTAATGGATATAATCCATAGTCAGCATCTCCAGTTACACTTACCCATCCTAGGATAAACATTTCATGGTCTCCTCTAGAAGTACCATCTAAGAATGCTCCCCACTCAAGAGTTTCAACAGCTATATCTACTCCAATAGCTCTTAATTGATCTTGAACTATTATAGCAATATCTCTTCTGTCTGGATTTTCATTGATCCAGATTTTTGATTTAAATCCATTTGGATATCCAGCTTCAGCTAATAGAGCTTTAGCTTTATCTATATCAACTGTCCAAGCTTTTGCTTCATCACTATGTCCAAATACTTTTGGTCCGATAAGTGAATTAGCTTTTGTAGCTGATCCTTTATATACTGTAGAGATGATATCGTCTACATTGATTGCAGATGCAATAGCTTGTCTTACTCTTACATCATTAAATGGTGCTTTTTTAGTATTAAATCCAATGTAATCTATAGATAGAGATGGCTCTTCTAAGAATACTAGGTTTTTGTCTTCTCTTATTCTTTCTTTATCCATTCCTTCAATATCATAAGCTATATCAATTTCTCCAGTTTCTAATCCTATTGTTCTGTTAGTTGCTTCAGGTATTGCTCTGAATATAACATTTTTTATAGGAGTTTCCCCTAAGAAATAATCTGGGTTAGCTTCAAGAACTATTCTGTCTCCAGAAGCCCATGATACAAATTTGTATGGTCCAGTTCCTACTGGATGTTGTCCATATGAATCTCCAGAAGCTTTAACAGCTTTTTCATTAAGTATAGCTGTTGTTGGATGGCATAAATGGCTTAATAAAGCTCCAAATGGTTGTTTAGTTATTACTTTAACAGTATTTTCATCTACTACTTCTACTTTATCCACAGTCCCTATAATGTGAGATACTTGTGGAGAACTTTTCATTCTGTCTAAAGAGAACTTAACATCTGCTGCTGTTAAAGGCTCACCATTGTGGAATTTTACTCCTTTTCTTAAATGGAATACAGTTGTCACATCATCTGGCTGTTCCCATGATTCAGCAAGACTTGGTATAATATTCATATTTTCATCTTGTTCAACTAATCTATCATATATTTGAACTGTTACTTTTGATGACGGTGCATCATTTGTTGCATGTGGATCCAAAGATTTTGCATCTGCTCCATTAGCTACTACCAAAGTATCTTTTGTTGCTGCCTTTGCTCCTGTTGTTTCTTTACTTCCACCACAAGAGATAAATAAGAATACTGATAGAAGTGCTAAGATCAATAGATGTAATTTCTTTTTCATAAATAACATTCCTCCCTAAAATTATATTTTTATTTTCGTTTCATTTTGAAAAATTATTGCCACATTTTTAAAAATGAAAACTTATTTTGAGTGTACATAATTGAAATGATTGTTTTTATTACAACACTCTTTCTATAATAAGGATACAACATTTTAAAAATAAGTAAAGAAATATTTTTTTCTACATCCCTTCAACATTGTCTTTTTTAAATATAATTATAGAAAGAATGTACTATTTATTAGGCTTTAAGTCAAATTTATAAAATTTATATGGCAAATATAGATTTTATATATGATAAAATATCGTATTATCTATAGAACAAGAATACCAATTTTTCAGTCTTAAAATTAATTTTTTTTAATAATTAGTGAAAAAATGAGCTTATTTTTTGAGTAAATTTTTGAAGCTACATAAGCTGTTATCGGCACTGCAACCAAAATACCTATGCTTCCACAAAAAGCTCTTAATATCTCAACAACTATTGATTCAAAGTTTAATATTCTTATAAGTGGATATTGACTTTTTTGTAGGTATATAAAAATGGTAGTCATAAGACTGCTTCCTATATAAGCAAGAATAAGTGTATTGATCATTGTTCCAATGATATCACTTCCTATTCGCATTCCAGAAAGAAACAACTCTTTTCCATGTATATCTTGATTTTTTTCTTTTATTTCATTCAATGCTGAAGAGATAGACATAGCTACGTCCATTACAGCTCCCATACTTCCGAGTATAACCCCAGCTGAGATAACCTCTTTTATTTTTATATTCTGCAACATAGAAGCATAATTTAAAGCCTCAGTTGTAACATATCCAGTCAATCTCATTGTATTTACAAAAGTGAAAGACAGTATCCCTGCCACTAAAACTCCACCTATTGCCCCTAATATTGCTATTATCCCCTTGTTATTAAAACCTGTCATGAGATATATAGTAACTATCGAAGCAAAGAGGGCTGTTATAACTGATAATAATATTGGAGAATACCCAACTATTATTCCCGGAATAAAAACTTTATATATGAATACAACTACAAGTAAAAGCGCTATCATTGCTTTAAATCCTTTGAACTTTGAAAAAGCCAAAGTTGTAATTACAAAAAGTGCTCCTAAATATATTATGTCATTTCTTTTATCTTTGTCTGCTACATAATATTTTTCGTTTCCCTCTTCATCAATATCATGATAAAGAACTACATTATCTCCCTCTTTTACATTTATATTAAAAGCATCTTCCCTATAGATAGGAAATTCAACAAGAATTTTATCCCCTTTCCTATCTCCTTCCATTATAACCACATCATAAAGAAGTATTTCTTTTAACTCTTCAACTTCTTCCTCTGGTGAAAGACAGTCTTCCAATTTCAATATTTTCCCTTTTATGTATTCCTCTTGAGAATATACTGTCATAGAAAATAATGAGTATATCATTAATGCTAGTAATAAAATTTTTTTCATAATCCTCTCCTGTTATCATTTATCCCCATACTTAGTAGAATACTTTAAATCCATACAAAATTCAACTTTTATTTTAAAAAAATTATAAAAAAAACGAGGATATCTCCTCGTTCTTTATTTAATTATTTTCTGATTCCTAATCTAGCGATTAAGTTTCTGTATCCTTCAAGATCTTTCTTAGTTAGGTAAGCTAGTAATCTTTTTCTTTGTCCTACCATTTTTAATAATCCTAATCTTGAGTGGAAGTCTTTTTTGTGAACTCTTAAGTGATCAGTTAGGTGATTGATCTTTTCAGTAAGAAGTGCGATTTGTACTTCAGTAGATCCTGTATCTCCTTCAAATTTTCCAAACTCTTTAACTATTTCTGCTTTACTTCTCATAGCCATTTTATGTTTCCTCCTAAATTATATATTATTTGAGCCAAGTAATACGGGGCTAATCGTAAAACTGAGCACAAATTTACTAGATAATCATATCATATTATCTAAAAAATGTAAATGCTTTATTATTTTTATTCTTGATTTTCTTTATCAAATTCCTTATCTTCTTCTATTTTTTCAATTACTTCTTCTTTTTCTTTCTCTTCTATAACTTCATCAGCTTTTATTTCAGCAGCTTCTTTTTTTGATTCAGCTAAATCAGCAAGAGTCTTTCCGTTCATTAAAGCTTCAAATTCCGCTCTGTTTAGAGTTTCTTTTTCTAATAAAGCTTTTGCTATGACATCTAATTTATCGAAATTATCTCTTAATAATTTTAAAGTTTCTTGATACTGAGTATTTACTATTGAAAGAATTTCTTCATCTATATCTTTTCCAGTTTCTTCACTGTAATATTTCTGCTGGAATAAATCTCCTTCTCTAGTTCCGTCAAGAAGTATTGGTCCAAATTTATCTGACATTCCATAAACTTTTACCATACTGTGAACAATACCTGTAACATGCTGAATATCACTGCTTGCTCCTGTAGTTATATCATTAAATACAATCTGCTCAGCTGCTCTTCCACCTAAAGCATATTTTATCATATTTAAGTATTCACTTTTAAAATAATATCCCTTTTCCTCTTCAGGAAGCGACATAGTAAACCCTCCAGCTCTTCCTCTTGGAACTATTGTTACTTTATGAACTGGGTCTGTATTTGGCAGTAAATGAGTTACAACAGCATGTCCTGCTTCGTGATAAGCTGATATTTTTCTCTCTTTTTCTACTACTACTTTAGATTTTCTTTCTGGTCCTATACTTACTTTTTCAGATGCTTCTTCCAAGTCATCCATAGTTATTTCTTCTCTGCCTTCTCTTGCAGCAAGAATTGCAGCTTCATTAAGCATATTTGCAAGGTCAGCCCCTACAAATCCCGGAGTTTTCTTAGCTATTATAGATAAGTCTACATCTTTAGCAATTTTTTTACCTCTAATGTGTACTTTTAATATTTCTTCTCTTCCTTTAATATCAGGATTATCAACTATTACCTGTCTGTCAAATCTTCCAGGTCTCATTAAAGCTTTATCCAGTATCTCAGGTCTGTTAGTTGCAGCAAGTACTATGATAGTTTCATCAGTTCCAAACCCATCCATCTCTACTAGAAGCTGGTTAAGAGTTTGTTCTCTTTCATCATTTCCTCCACCTTGTCCAGAACCTCTTTTTCTACCTACAGCATCTATCTCATCAATAAATATGATACAAGGAGCACTTTTTCTAGCTTTGTTAAATAAATCTCTTACTCTTGAAGCTCCTACCCCTACGAACATTTCTACGAATTCAGATCCAGACATGCTGAAAAATGGTACTTTAGCTTCTCCAGCTACCGCTTTAGCAAGAAGAGTTTTACCTGTTCCAGGTCCTCCTAGCAGCAATACTCCTTTAGGTATCTTTGCTCCTACTTTTTTAAATTTTTCTGGTTCTTTTAAGAAACTTACAACTTCTTCAAGTTCTACTTTTGCTTCTGGAATACCTGCTACATCAGCAAATGTTACCTTAGATATCTCTTCACCATTATCTTTAGCTTTAGATTTTCCCATATTAAATATTTGAGGTCCTCCACCGCTTCCTTTGTTCATTCTATTAAGCATGAATATCCATACTCCTATCAATAGAAGCATTGGGAACCAAGACGCAAGCATATTTAATAAGAATGGTAATTCCTGAGGTGGAAGTGATTTTATAGAAGCACTGTTCTCTTCTATTGTTTTAACTAAAACAGGATCATCTCCCAATCTGTCAGTTATCATTCTTGCTTTATATGATTTCACTTCTTTCTTTTCATCTTCAGGTGAATAACCATATACATATCCTTCTTTTTCATTAACTTTTATTATCTCTTTGTTTTTTACATGACTTATAAATTCACTATATCCAATTTCATTACTTGGAGTTTTAGTATTAGTTGATAAAAGAGCTGGAGCAGAAGCTATCAATGTAACAATGAAAAGCAGCATAACAAAACCCTTAAAATTAAATTTTCCTCCAAGGCTTTTTAATTTGTTAGCACGATCCTCTTCTTTGTTGTTGTTTTGGTTCAATCCATCTCTTAATTTAGATTTAAGCTCTTCTTTTCTTTCTTTTATCTCATCATGTATTTTCTCTTTTTCTTCTTTTTTCTTTTCTTCATCTTCTTGTGGTTTTTTACTATCTGGCTCTTCAGAGGTTTTCTTTTCGTCTTCTTGTGGTTTTTCTTTTTTCTCAGACTCTCTTACCTCTTCTTCCTCTATGTAAAGCACTTTTTCTTCCATAAAATCTTCTCTGTTCAACTACTGATCCTCCTTATATTCAATTTTACACAGCTTTTATAATCAGAATTTTTATATTTTTCATTTCCTTTTATTCCTGCAATCCATACTATCTCTTCATTATACAAAACTAAAGGGATTGTATCTCTTTTTTCTTTTGGAACTTTTTCATTTATAAGGATATCTTTTACTTTCTTTTCTGATGTCATTCCTATTGGAATTATTCTGTCTCCATCTTTTCTGCTTCTGATTTTAAGTTTATCTCCCATTTTTAAGCTGGTATAAAAGTTTTGATTGTCATATAATATTTTATCAGTAAAAGATGCCTCTATTACATATTCTCCAAATATTATCTGACCTGGTATTTCTAATTCCACTTCTTTTATACATTGATTTTCCTTTTTTGTGTTCTTTTCTATTGCAAGGAAATCATATTCTTTTTTAAGAACAAATTCCCCATTTAAAGAAATATCTTTGCTACCTCCTTTATCTAAAATATCCTCTATCAGTTGGATTTTCTTTCTCGACACTTCTATACCATAACTGTATAAATATTGTATCAATACTTTACTGAGAAGATATTTATCTAGCTTTTTCAATTTTTCTATACTTAATTTATTATTAACAACATATTCTTCAAGCCTTATTTCCAAAACTTTATTTACTTCTCTTATCTCTTCTATCAAAGAGTAAAGTTTATCTTTAAATTTAGGATTATATCTTTTTTCTATAAATGGAATAAGATCTAATCTTATACTATTTCTTGTAAATTCATTTTCAAAATTTGTCTCATCTATTCTATAAGGAATACTATTCTTATTCAAATATTCAACTATATCTTTTTTATAGATTTCAGATATTGGTCTGATATATACATCTCTTTTAGCAACAATCCCTTCAAGTCCTTCAAGGCCAGCTCCTCTTGTCAATCTAAACATAAATGTTTCTAACTGATCATCTTTATTATGAGCCAAAGCAATTTTATTAGCTCCTATTTTTTCAAAGACTTCTTTAAAAAGATCATATCTTGCTTTTCTTCCAGCTTCCTCTAAAGTAAGACCCATATCTTTACCTAGTGCTGTTATATTTATTTTTCTGCTAAAAACTTGTAATCCTTTTTTCTTTCCATATTCTATTGAAAATTTTTCATCACCATCAGAATTTTCTCCTCTTAATAGGTGATTTATATGCACAAGAACCATATCAAAATTTATGTTTTCCCTGAGTTTCATCAACATTTCAACTAAAAAAACTGAGTCAGGGCCTCCTGAAAAACCAACTACTATTTTATCATTTTTTTCTACTAAATTGTCTTTTTTGTTTTTTCTTAGGATTTCCCCGTATAAATTCATAAATTCTCCATTTCATTTTCATAAAATTATAACATATCTTACTGTTTTTTTGCAAAATTATTTAATTATATTTCATTATTTTTTATTACTTCATACTCTCGTGTTTTATAATTGAAGAATATGTTTATTTCCTCTTTATTTCCATTAAAGATATTAAAAGAAAAAAGTTCAAGTTCACTATTTTTATGACCTTCTCTTACACTTTTAAAGCCTTTCTCTTTTATTATACTGTTGTGAAGCTCAGAATCCTTTAAGCTAATTAACCATTCAGGATAAAATCCTGGTTTTCCTAACATTATAAAATCAAATTTTAGATATTCTTCAAAAACTTTAATATCCTTAAATCCTTTTTCTATATAGAAATCATGTAATATGTTAAAAAGTGCTGATTCTTTATGATTTATTTTTAAATATCCTTTTTTGTCATAATAATCTGCTATTTCCTCATAAAAATCAAAAGAGCTTTTATAGTATCTCTTTATTATATAATCTGCACTCATAGTAAATTTCTCTGAGTTATAATAATAATCTAATATCTTTTCAAGATTTTTAAGTTTTATTATTTCAGCAAAAGATATAAATTTATTTGAAAAAACTTCATATGGAGGTTTAGAAAAATATTTATACTCATATTTTTCAGCCTCATTGTACATTTGAGTTCCCCTTAATAATTTCAGGAATCCAAGCTGTATCATCTCTGGTTTTAAATCATGAACATATTCAAAAGACTTTTTAAATATTTCATATGTTTCATAAGGAAGTCCAGCTATAAGGTCAAGATGAAGATGAATATTTTTATTTATCCTTCTTACATTATGAGCCAGTTTATCCAATATGTTATTCCTGTTTATACTTTTCATAGTATCTGGATTTATAGTCTGCACTCCTATTTCAAATTGAAAGTATCCTTTTGGCACTGTTTCAAGAAAATCCAATGTTTCATCATCAAAAATATTTGCATTTATTTCAAAGTGAAATGTTATCCCTTCTCTATAATTTTCCAAAAGAAATTTCCATATCTCCATATATCTTTCTTTCTTCAGATTAAATGTTCTGTCTACAAATTTTAAAAGTTTTATTGGAGAATCTAAAAATATTTTTAAATCCTCTTTTACTCTGTCCAATGAATAATATCTTACAGTTTTATCTATTGAAGACATACAGTATGAACAGTTAAACGGGCACCCTCTTGAACTTTCATAATAAAATATTTTAGTTCTGTCCTGTAATTCCTCTTTTTCATATGGAAATGGAATTATATCCAAATCTTCTATTATTTTTTCTGTGCCATTGAAACATACTTCTCCATCTTTTCTATAAACAAGGCCCATTACTTTGTCGCTCTCTTCAGTCAAAAAGTTTAAAAAAACTTTTTCTCCTTCTCCTATAAGGATACTATCTATTTCTGGGTTTTCTTCCATTATCTTCTCCCAGCCAAAAGATACTTCTGGTCCTCCCAATATAATTTTTACATTTGGAAGTACTTTTTTTATCTCCTTTACTATCTCAAACACATATTCTTTATTCCAGATATATGTTGAAAAAATTATTTTATCTGGATTCAGCTCAAAAATATCCTTTATTATATTCAAAAGCTGATTATTAATATTTGTTTCATATATTTCTACTTTTATATTACTATTTGTTTCTGTGTATTTTTTAAGATATCTCACTGCCAGATTCAGATGTACATATTGGCTGTTTATGGCAGCTATAACTACTTTGCTCACTATTTATTCTCCTTATTTTTTCTTTGAAATTCCAGATGTTCTTTATATGTTTTACTAAAAAAGTGTCCTCCATCCCCTGTGGCAACAAAAAACAGGTAGTCTGTATCAGCTGGATTGTATGCTGCTTCTACTGAAACTACACTTGGATTAGATATTGGCCCTGGGGGAAGTCCTTTATATTTATAAGTGTTATATGGTGAATCTATTTCCAAATCTTTATAATACATTCTTCTTTTTTTATAATCATACAAAAAATTCACTGTTGCATCAGAAGAAAGTGTCATTTTCTTTTTTATTCTATTGTAAAATACTGAAGCCATAAGAGGTTTTTCTTTATCAAGTTTAGCTTCTCTTTCTAAAATAGATGCCATTATCAATTTTTGATAGAATTCATCCTTATCTTCATATTTTTCTGGTGGAAACTTTTTCAGAAATTCTCTTAATAATGTTCTTATTATAAGTCTCTCATTATAACTTTCTGGTATATAATATGTCTCTGGATATAAATATCCTTCAAAATTTCCTTCTGGTGTAGGATATGGAAATTCTATTCCATTAAACTCCTTATAAAATTTATCCTTGTCTATTCTTCCATTTTTTTCTAAAAGATCAGCTATTTCAGCTATGCTGTATCCCTCTGGAATAGTCAGTTTAAATACTTTATCTTTTCCTGCCTCAAGAACATCAATAAGATCTTTCATTGACATTTCGCCTTTCAGCTCATAATATCCTGCCTTTATTCCTTTTCCTTCATTTCTGTATTTCAAATAAACTTTAAAAACAAAACTGTCTGAAACAGGGAGGCTTGATAGAGATGCTTTTAATGGGACACCTCTTTTTATCTCAATTATCTTATGATAATTTACTTTTTTATTTATTTCAAAGTAGAAGAAAACTACTACTATTGTTGCAATTAGAATGAACATCCCTGCAATAGTATAGATCCATTTTTTCATTTCAAACTCCTTATATTATATTTTCTTATATTATAACATAATCTACCCTACTATCAAGGATTTGTTGCTTTCTTTTTCAAAAAATAAAAACGACTCAAAAGAAATCTTAATGAGTCTTTGAGCCGTCTTATATATTTATTATTGTTTTTTCTCTTTAGCTTTTTCTATTAAAGGCTTTCTTCCTTTTTTCTCTTGCTTGAATATTTCAATAATCTCTTCTGCTTCTTGGAAAGGAACAGATAAGAAAGAGAAGTTTTCATATACTTCAACATTCTTTAATTTTCTTTCATCAACTTTAGTTTTACTAGTTACCATTTCTACTAATTTCTTAGGAGTCATGTCATTTTTTCTTCCTAAAGCAACAAATAGTCTTACTTTACCAGTTTTTTCCAATGGAGCACTGTTATTTATTTCATTATAATTGCTTTCATCAAGAACATCTTCATATGAATGTTTGATAAGAGCAGCAACGATATCCACTGCATCTTCACCATTTAAAAGTTCTCTTGAAAGTTCTTTGAAGTTATCAAAATTATTTTCAGCAAGTATATGATTTAATTCTTCTATTAATCTGAATTTCTTAGCTTGAATTACATCTTTTACTCCTGGAACTCTTTCTTTTCTGATTTCAGTTTTTACAATTTTTTGAATTTGAAGAAGTCTTCTGTATTCCTGTGGAGTGATAAATGTTATAGCAGTTCCTTCTTTACCAGCTCTTCCAGTTCTTCCAATTCTATGTACATAGCTTTCAGCTTCCTGTGGTATAGAATAGTTGATTACATGAGAAAGATCATTTACATCTATTCCTCTTGCAGCTACGTCTGTTGCTACCAATACATTTATTTTTTTAGCTTTAAATCTCTTTAAAGTTACTTCTCTATAGTTTTGACTGATATCTCCATGAAGCCCTTCAGCGTCATATCCTCTGTCATTTAATTTTCCAACTACATCATTTACATCATTTTTAGTTCTACAGAAAACTATTCCATAGAAATCTTTAGTAAGATCTATTATTCTACATAAAGCTTCAAATTTATCTCTTTCATGTACTTCAAAATAAATTTGATCAGTAAGATCAGTTGTAAGTTCTCTAGTTTTTACAGCTAAAACTTCATAATCTCTCATATGTTTTTTAGCAACTTTTAATATCTCATTTGGCATTGTAGCAGAGAAGAAAAGCATTCTTTTTTCATCATTTGTAGATTCAAGAATTTTTTCTACATCTTCTAGGAATCCCATGTTAAGCATTTCATCAGCTTCATCTAATATGAAATATTTAAGGTTGTCTAATTTTATAAGTTTTCTGTCCATCAGATCCATTACTCTTCCTGGAGTTCCAACTATTATGTCAGTTCCTTTTTTCAATTGTCTGATTTGGAATTCTATTGATTGTCCCCCGTATACAGGAGTTATTCTTATTTTTTTACCATTTGCAAGACTGTTCATTTCTTCAGCAACTTGGATAGCAAGTTCTCTAGTAGGAGCTAAAACAATAGCTTGTACTACTTTTCCAGGCTCAAATCTTTCTAATATTGGTAGAGAGAACGCAGCTGTTTTACCAGTTCCTGTCTGTGCCTGTCCTATTATATCCTTTTCTCCATCTAATAATGCTGGTATAGTTAAAGCTTGTATAGGTGTTGGTTTTTCATATCCTTTTTTTGAAAGAGCCTTTATTGTTTTCTCTCCCAGTCCTAATTTTTTGAATTCTTCTAATTTTTCCATTCTTCACGTCCTTATTTAAATTATTTTATTTCATCATACCACACTAAAAAATCTCATATGCATTTAAAAACAATCAGAGTTTCTTTCCCTCGTGTTCTACAACAAAAAATGTTTTGTAGCATTATAGGAATCCTCTTGTTCTTTTTAAAGATATTTTTAACGGTGTGTTATAAAACAAAATACATTTAAATAAATATCTATCTTATTAAAGAATCCTATGTTTACTACCTAAGAATATATTATACTACACTTTTTAAGAAAATGTAAGCCTTATTTTTGTTCTAAAAATGAAACATGCTCTTTTCTCAATAAAAACAGCATGTTTCAAATGTAAATTATTTTTTTCTGCTTATCTTTTTTATCATAAAACTACTTAATAGGAGTAAAATTAAACCAATAAAAATATTATAATACAAACTCATATCTTTTGGTTCTTGAACTGGTTCTTTTTCCACCAAATTCATTTTACCTGTTGAAACCAAATCCCTGTCCTTTATCATACTGCTGAATTCTTCCAGATCATACTTTGGCTTATAAATATTTTCATCTCCAAAAGTTATCTTGTATTTGCCATTTTCCTCTGTTTTAAACATTATCTTAGCAGGTATATATTCCCCTTGGATTTCAGTTATTGAAAGAGGTTTGCTGTCTCCATTTTTTATCTCCAGTACCATTTGTTCTGATCTTGATATTCTTCTGAAATCTATTTGCATATTTTCTTTATTACCAACTTTGAAAATAGTTCCAGTTCTATAATAATCCCTATTTCCAATCGAATAATTTCTTTTAAATTCACCATTGGCTCTTAAATATATTTTATGTACAGGAAGATTATTAGTTTCTATTGTAATTATACTAATTTTATCTTTTTCCTCTGATTGATATTGTAATTTTAGTAAAATAGTTTCAGTTTCCTTTTTTTCATTTCCATAAAATTTTAGAACTGCACCTTTAAAATTACTTTCTTTGTTTAAGTCAGTTACCAGTTTATAGTATGTATATTTTTCTTCTGGAAAATCTATTAATAGATTTTCTTTGTCTGGAGTTTTGTATATCTCTCCATAAGTTATATACTCCCAGCTTTTCCCATTATTACTTCCCAGTAACTCATATTCAAAATAGAAATTTCTTTTAGGTATTATCTCTATTCTATTTCCAAATACATCATCTAATTCACTTTTAGGTGAGAATTTAAAAACTGTTTCTAATTTTTCCTCTTTAGCTGTCTCAGAAATTATGTTTCCTGTTGAAATTATTTTTTCAACATCATTGTAACCAACATCTTTTTTCTCAATTACATAAGGTATTTCCTGTCCTTTATCATCTAATATTCTTATATCTCCCAAGTCATTTTTACTCTTAGAGTAGATATCTTCTGTTATATAAAATTCTTTATATTTACTATTTCCATTTACTTCTATCTCTTTAAAATAATCATAAGAAAAAGACTGCAAAGATACTATAAAGAATAGTACTGGTATTATTCTATTCACCTTTTTCCTCCTTTTCTAATTTTTTAAGAGCTGTCTGATAGATATATGAAGTTCCTATCAATATAATTCCCATACTGAAATATGCAAGAAGTTTATATGTACTGCTAAAAGAAACAAAGTCTATAAAGAAACTTTTTAAAACAAAGAATATTCCTATTCCAAGTCCTACTCTTCTTATATTTCTATTAGGTGTTTTGAAACCTTTCCAAACCAGATATCCGCACATAAGCAGTCCTACAATATTTATTACCAGATTCGCTCCATCTATATAGAGTACATTGTTCATTACTAAATAAGAAACTACAATTATATATATTGATTCTCCTATTATCCATGGAACTTTTTTCTCATTAGTTTTAAATATAGTAAAATGTATATCTTTTCTTCCAAAGAAAAATAGATATATATTTACAGCTAAAATTACTGCTATTAACACTATCTTTTCTTTTCCACTTTCATATTTTACATACCCAAACATGTTTATTACATTTATTATCAATATCGAAAATATTTCTATTATTGTTAAAAATATTAAACTAAATCTGTCCTGAAGTTCTTTAACCTTATATGTTACAGTTCTTAATAGGAGATTTATAACTAGAATTCCTATTAATACTCCTAACATCTCTTTTGTATAATATCTTCCTGGCAATTTTTTGATATTCAAAAAAATCACATTATTAATGAAGAATATCGAATACAGGAATATAAGATACTTAAATGGAGCCATTAGACTTTTAATAGTTTTGTTATAGCTTTTTTCCTTCACAATAAAATAAACTACAAAAGAAAGTGAAATTATCAGAATATCCTGTATATACACAAGATAATATTTTTCCTCCCTTATAAAGAAATTTGTTAAAAGAGTTATTAAATATATAAAAACTGCTCCATATTCCACTTCTTTGTTTTTGTATTTTGAAGCCATAAAATATAAAAATACTGCTTCCAGTCCCCATGCTACCACTATATATTCTTTAGAAAGTATTACAGGGATTATCACTATAAAGCATCCTAAAGCTATTACATAGAAAATTTTTGATACTCTGTTTTCTTTTAGTTTATCTCCAAAGAATCCATATATAATACCTACTCCTGCTACCAATCCAGCTTTCATCCAGTTTGGTGTTGTCCCATCTGACAAACTATATATCAGCGAAAACTTTACAATAAGATTAAGGCTGAGAAGTATATAATCAACAATATTACTTTCTCTATTCTCTTTTCTGTGAGAATTAAGGAAAATAAAACTATATGCTGTTGTGAATATTACAATATAGAAAAATGCAGTAAGTTTATCATCCATATTTTTTGATAGATAAAATACTATTCCTGCCATATTTGTTGAACCTATTACAAATCCAATTATTTTACTATACAGCCAGTCTTTTTTCCAAGATATTCCTAAAACTATTCCTTGAAGTATTAATGAATAAGCTATCAGATAATATATTTTTGTAATTCCACCTTCATAGTAGATATAAGCACCATATGGCAGATATCCCCCTATCAAAGCTAGTACTCCTATAATCTGCGAACTATATCTCAAGGCCAGTACAACTACCAACCCTGTTAAAATAACTGAGATAAAAAGTCCCAGTATCATAGAGAACAGACCTAGATACATTGTAGATAACAAGGTAGTTATATACAGTATTCCTATTCCTCCACCTATTAAACCTACAGCAAAATGTTTTTTCTTTTTTTGATATAATCTCTCACCAGCAAAAAGAAAAATAATTCCCAAAAGATACGATCCCGAACTTTTAATATAGTCGTTATTAAAGAAATCTCTAAATTGTGTTTTAAATACCAGAAAGATTCCTAAAAATATTGAAATTATCCCTAGAAAATTAAATCCTTTCAATCCGATAAGTTTTTCTAAAACAAAATTCTTCTTCTCTTTTTCATAAAGATATTTATCTTCTTTTAAATCATATTCTTTCTGTATCTCACTATGAAATACAGAACTCTCTTCTCCAAGTGAAATACCCGCTTCTAAAGCCTTTTTTCTTGAATTCTCTATAAATATATCTGCTTTTTCAGCCACTGCTTTTAGTTCAGCCCTCAACTCATGAGATTCTTTAGACATCTCTTTCATCAATTCTTTATCTTGAATATTAATTTTTTTATGAAGCTCTTTTCTAAAATTATTGAGTCTATTTATTATTCTGTCTTCAAGATCTATCTTTACTTTTTTAGCAGCCATTATCTGAAACTTATTTATTTCTTTTTCTCTTCTTAATCTTTTACTTTCCTTTAACTCTTCTAAAAGTACTACATTTGAATTTTTTAAATCCTCTATTTCCTTTGTTTTCTTCTGTAGTTCATCTTTAATTTCTTTTAGAATTTTCTCAAGTTTTTCTTTTTCTTCTAAAAGCTGAGTTTCTCTATTTATATCAGCATCATTTTTTATGCCTGATATTATGGATTCAGCTTCTGAATTAAGCCTCTTTATCTCTTGATATTTTGCTTCCAAGAGTTCAAGTTCTTTTTTCTTATCTATCATTTTTTCACCTGTTCCTCATTTCCATTTTCCTCTGTATCTGTAACTTTTTTATTTACTATTTCCATATTTTTAGTTACATACATCAGAAGATACAATACTCCCATAATCAGAAATGTCCCTGTAAGAAGTGCATAATCTTCCATTTTTAAAATTGAGAATAGTATAGAATATATACCTATAAGAAGAGCAAACATTCCCAATCCATACTTGATATTTTTTGTAACACTTGCTATGTATAATGATACTGGTACTATAACTGCTGTAGCTGATATTCCATAAGCAGTTATAAAACTTATATGCTCAGCTAATGATAAAAGCAGAAGATAAAACATAACTAAAGAAAATCCTACAATTCCATATTGAACATAGTGAGTTTCTTTTTTTCCTGATACTTCAAAAAGATATACTGCTAATAAACTCATCATTATAAATAGAACTCCATATTTAGCTGCTCTTATTACCTGTCTGTAATGAGTTATTCCATTATATAGAGCCACTCCTGCCTGTGCTTCTGATAAATCTATTTTATTACCATCACCTATAAAAAAGTATTGTTTATAGTTTCTTGTAAGATGAGATATATTCCAGCTGGCTGTGAATCCATTTTCATTTATGACTCTTTCTCTAGGAAGCATCCCATAGAAACTTGGATTTTCCCATGCTGATTTTATAAAAAAGCTGTTGTCTTTTCCCATTGGCAGAAGAGTTATCCCTTCGCTTCCTCTAAATACCAATTCTATATTAAATGGAATTTCTTCTAATTCCTCATTCTTTGTTCCTAATTTTCCTGAAATTCCTTTAGATATCTGAAATGGTTTTCCTAAACCAGTTCCTGATTCCAGTTCTATCTCCTTACCATTAAAATTAAATTTATCAATTTTAAGAAGAGCCTTTATATCTGTTATTCCTAAAGATACACTTATTTCATTATATTCTATAACTGAATTTTCTGGAATATTTGACAATACTTTAGAAAAATTTCCTTTCATATTTAATTCTCCAGTATATACCATAGATTTATATATACCTCTTTTTCTTACCTCTTCTTTTAAATCAACGTTTACATCTAATTTTTCTGGTAAAACTACTAAACTATTTTTTCTTTTTTTACTTTTAATAACTTCTATTTGTTTTCCCTGCTTGTCTACTGTGTACTCTCTTTCATAATATTCCTCTGTATAAGGAACTACAATAACAGGTCCTGCTATTGTCTGTGTCTCTCCCCATTCTCTTCCTATATTCTTAATTGTAGAGTCATACAAATAATTTCTTTCATGTACCACTCCATTTACAAACATAAGAGGAATCTGTAATAAAAGGCTGAAAAAAAATAAAAATAGAGCCTTCTTTAGTAGTGGATTACCTGCTGTCTTAACTTTCTTCTTCATTGCTTTCCCTCCCGAATCCATGTTTTACATGTCTTATTAGATTAAGTTTATCATATTTACTGCTTTTGTTCTAATTCTTTTTTGCTCTAAATCGGAAAGAAGTTTTTTTAAAATTTAGTATTGTCTTTAATTCGTAATTTGGGTATAATAAGAAAATACATTATTTTTTTTAATATTATTATTTAAATACAAAAGGGGGAATAAAATGAACACAAAAATGAAAGCATTCAAAGCTGCTTTTCCTCATACCATTCCTATTTGTGCTGGTTTCTCATTTTTAGGACTGGCCTATGGGATATATATGAATAAAATGGGATTTTCTTTTGTGTATCCGATGCTTATGAGTCTCACTATTTTTGCTGGATCTATGGAATTTATAACTGCCAATCTTCTAGTCTCGGTTTTTGATCCGCTAAACGCTTTTCTACTGGCTGTTATGGTTAATGCAAGACATCTTTTCTATGGGGTATCTATGCTGGAAAAATATAGAGGAACTGGAAAGAAAAAGTTATATCTGATATTTGGAATGTGTGATGAATCATTTTCCATCAACTGTACTGCTGATATTCCAGAAGGAATAGATAAGGGTTGGTTTATGTTTTTTGTTACTCTTTTAAACTATGCTTACTGGGTATCTGGAGCTACTTTAGGCGGAATATTAGGTTCTTTTATAAATTTCAATACAAAAGGAATTGATTTTGTAATGACTGCTCTTTTTGTTGTTATATTTCTTAGTCAATGGGATTCTCAAAAAGATCATCTTCCTGCTATAATAGGAGTTTTAGCTTCTGTCGCATGCCTTCTTGTATTTGGAATGGGAAATTTCATCATTCCATCAATGATAGCTATACTTATTTCACTTACACTGAGTAAGAAGAAACTTGAAAAGGAGGAAATTAAATGAGACTTACAGTAGAACAAGAAATAATAACTGTAGCTATGGTAGTACTTGGGACTCTTTTAACAAGATTTCTTCCCTTTATAATTTTCCCTGCTAACAAACCTACTCCGAAATATATACAGTATTTAGGTAAAGTCCTTCCATTTTCTGTAATAGGAATGCTGGTTGTTTACTGCCTGAAAGAAGTTTCAGTTGTTTCTTCTCCTTATGGACTTCCTGAATTTATTTCTATTGGAGGAATAGTAATACTTCACAGATGGAAAAAAAATATGCTTCTATCTATTGGTGGAGGAACTATTTTATACATGATACTTATTCAGTATGTTTTTTAAATATAAAAATCGGCTCAAAAATATCATGAGCCGATTTATTTTTTATAAATATTTTAAAATTTTTTACAATTTATTTCTTATAAAATAAATTATTTAGTTAACCATGCAGTATACATCCAGATATGTTTTTGATAAGCTGCACCTATTCCTGTAAATAAATCTGCTGTTTCCTGATCTTCAAGGTCTCCAGCCATTTTTAATGCTACATTCATTTCGTCTAAAAGAAGTTTGAAGTTTTCAAGTATTCCTTTTACTGCTTCTATACCTGTATATGGTTTTGATTCTATTTCTTGAAGCATAGAATGTTCAAGATATACTTTAAGTGAAGCAAAAGGTCTTCCTCCTATCATCAATATTCTTTCTGCTACTTCATCTATATGTTCATCTGTTTCAGACATTACTCCATCAAGCATTGGATGTATAGTGAAAAAATGTTCTCCTTTTAAATTCCAGTGGTAATTATGCACTATAGTCTTAAAAATGTGTAAATTTGCCAAAAATTTGTTCATTTGATAGATTAATTCTTCTTGTTTCTTTTTCATGATAAAAACCTCCTGATAATTTTGTTTATTCTCTAGTTGCCTCTGTATATATTATTAGGTGGTTTTCTATTATTCCTTTTAATATTTTAATATTTTTTTAATCTAGCTCCTGAATTCCTCCTCCATTAATAAAAAGTATTTGTCCACTTGTCCAGCTTGAAGCAGGACTTGCAAAATACAGTACTCCCATAGCTATATCATTTACTTCTCCTAATCTTTTTACAGGAGTTTTAGCAAGCATTTTCTCTTCAATTTCTGGAGTAAGCACAGATGCAAGAGCCTTTGTTTTTATTGCTCCCGGACCTATTGCATTAACTCTTATTTCAGGTCCCAAATCAAGAGCTGCATATTTTGTAAGCTGATTTATTGCAGCTTTTGAACTTCCATATACACTCATATTTGGACTTACCATATTACTTGCCATTGAACTTATATTTATTATTGAACCATAATTATCTTTTCTCATGTATGGAGCACAAAGTTTCATAAGAGTAAAAATGCTGAATACATTAAGTTTATATATAAAAGTTATATAATCAAGAGTAAGCTCTTCAAGTTTCTCTCTTCCTCCTCCGCCTCCTCCAGCATTATTTACTAATATATTTACTTTTCCAAAATTCTTTATAGTTTCATCTACAAGGTTTTTCAAATCCTCTTCTATTGTTACATTGCATTTTACAGCTAAAGCTTTTACTCCAAATTCTGCTGCTTCTTTGGCTGTTTCTCTGGCTTTCTCAATATCCAAATCACTACACACTACATCAGCACCTGCTTCAGCTAGCTTTAAAGCAGAAGCCTTTCCTATACCGTCTCCAGCTCCTGTTATTATAGCAATTTTTCCTTTTAAATCATATTGCTCTGCAATTTTCATTAAAATCATCTCCTTAAATCATTTCAGTTCTTATATTCTGTTCCTTTGATTATATAAATATTATATCATAATTTTACTAAAAAAACTTTCTTTCTCCTTGTTATAAAGCAGATTTTTATAAATATACAACCTATATTTATAAAATATAAAAACTATATTATACAAATTCTGGATTATCTCTTATACTTATTTCTAATTAAAATGTTTAAAGGGAGGATAATATATTATCATGAAAATAGCTGTAAATAACGGAATTTTAGTAGATCCCAAAAATAAAATATTTGAAAAAATGAATCTCCTTATTGAAAATGGAAAAATAAAAGAATTATCCAATCAAAAACTATCAGGAGATCAAGAATTAGATTGTCAGGGATTGTATATATCTCCTGGCTTCATTGATATGCACATGCATGAAGATCCTATGAAAAATGGTAAAATTAAAATAAATATATTTGAAAAAATGTTGAAAATGGGAGTTACTACTGCTATTGGAGGAAATTGTGGAATAGGTCCAAATAACATAAAAAAATATCTTGATACAGTTGAAAAAGGAAATCCAGTAAATTTTGGACTTTTTCTCCCTCACAGTATACTTAGAGAATATATTGGAGCAGCTGACAGATATGAAAACCTAGAAAGCAGAGACATTGAAAAAATGTATCAGTATGGTAAAAATCTCATTAGAGAAAATGATCTTTTTGGAATAAGTTTTGGTATAGAATATATTCCGGGAATAGATTTTAATGAATTAGTCACTCTGGCTGGACTTGGAAAAAACAGAATAGTCAGTGCTCACCTTAGAAATGATGGGGCAGATGTATTTGGAGCTTTAGAAGAATTTTTAGAAGTTGGAAATTATGTAAAAACTCATCTGCAAATTTCACATATAGGAAGTATGGCTGGTTATGGACAGATGGCTGAATTTCTTTCTGTAGTAGAAGAGAAAAGAAAGGCTGGAATTGATATTTCTTGCGACTGTTACCCTTATGCTGCTTTCAGTACTCATATAGGATCAGCTGTATTTGATAATAATTATATCCAAAAGCATAAAGTAGAATATGATTGCTTAGAAATTATGGAAGGAAAATACAAAGGTCAAAGATGTACTGAAGAGTTATTTAATATTCTTAGGGAAAAATTTCCTGATACTCTTGTCACAGGTCATATGATGCTGGAAGAAGATATAAAAACAGCTTTAAAAAATCCTAATACTATAATTGTAAGTGATGGAATACTGGGAGAGGATGGAAGTGGACATCCTAGAGCTGCTGGTACTTTCCCAAGATTTATCTCTAAATATGTAAGAGATAAAAAAATTATGTCTCTATATGAGGGAATAGAAAAAATAACATCTCTTCCTGCTGAAATATTAAAGTTAAATAAAGGAAGCCTGGGTATTGGTGATGATGCAGATATTACTATTTTTTCTTTAGAAGAAATAGAAGACAAGGCTGCATTCTCTGAAAATGCACTCTCTCCTGTTGGAATAAAATATGTCCTTATCAATGGGGAAACAGCATTAAAAGATGGCGAAATTATCAATTCAAAGCTTGGAAAAACAGTTAAATATCCAAAAATATAATCACAGTATTCTGCTTGTTTAAAAAGTTTAAAAGTAGAGAGATATTCAAATTTTTTTATAATCTTTTATAAAAAATATTAAGCTGTTTAGAGCTAACAAAAACTGAAAAATTTTTAAATGTCCTTATCTAAGTCGCAAAATTAAAATATTTTATAATTATTAAGCTTCTTTAGACAAAAAAATGGGGTTCTTGCTGATTTTGCAAAAGCCCCATTTTAATTATCCTTTTAAATTTAAATATCTTTGAGTATAAGGACATACTGCAAAACACAATCCACAAAGATCAACATCAATTCCAGTAGCCTTTTTCATTCTTTCTAATTGAGTTTTTTTACATACTTCCTTTATAAAAATCTTTTCTCTAGACATACCTCTACTCCAATTTACTCCAAGAAAAGCTTTTGCTGGACATTTGTCTACACAATTTCTGCAATTTCCACATCTGCTTTCTTTAACAGCTTCATCTGCTGGAAGTGGAGCATTGGTAATGAGGCTTGAAATACGAACAGCACTTCCATATTCTTTTGTAACTAGAAGGCAGTTTTTTCCAATCCACCCTAAACCTGCATTTGTAGCCACTGTTTTGTGAGGAAGTGGAGTACACCAGTTTTCATCTTTTTTTACAATTTTTAATGTATTAGCTTGAGCTTTATACCCTTTTTTTATCAGGAATTCTGCTCCTACCTCTACTATTTCATCTAATTTAGCATTTAATTTGTGGTAAGTATCAAAATATTCTTTTGTTGGAGCTGTTTTCAAATCCTCTACTATGTGTTGAGGAACTGGAACAGCTACAGAGATACCAATATTTTTTTCGTCTTGAATAATTTCTTTAAGATCAGCAACCCCAGTCAATGCTGCCCCTTTTTCTCTCAACACTTCAAATAGTTCAGTTTTTAATTCAAACATATCTGTCATAATATTTCTCCCCTTAAATAATTTTGAAAGACTCTTTTAACCAACTTCATATTTTAATACAAATTAACTTTATTTCTTACTTTGAAATAGACTTAAAACATAATCCCACGCCGTCTCCAAAAGGAAGAAGAACAAACTTGTCTTCTCTTTCATAGAGATAATCTATGAAACAATCCAGTCTTTTGACAATAGTTTTAAATCTCTTTGGATACTCTTTATACAAATATCCTCTGAACATTATATTATCAATAAATACTATTCCACCATCATTCAGCAATTTATATGAATCCTCAAAAAATTCCATATAGTGCCCTTTTGATGCGTCTATAAATACGAAATCAAATTTGTCATCTATTTTTTTTACTTCTTCTAAAGCATCCCCTTTTATAGAAAGGATATTATCCAATCCAGATTTCTTAAAATTTTCCTGAGCAAGATTATATCTCTCTTCATCTATTTCAATGGTGTATAATATTCCACTATTTTCTTTTATTTCTTTAGCCATAAGTATGCCAGAATAACCAATAGCTGTCCCTATCTCCAAAACATTTTTAGTCTTGTAGCTTTTCACTAAAAATTTTAAATACTCAGCTACCTCTTTTGTTACAATAGGAACATTATATTCTTGAGCATATGCTTCCATCTCAAGAATCAATTCATCTTTTTCTTTGATTTTTCCTACTATATACTCATTAGCTTCTTTTAATTCTTCTAACATTTTTTACCTCTTTTTTCTGATTTTTGCAATATAGAATCCATCTAAAATATCTTCATTATAGTCAATTGTAAATCCACCAGCTTCGTCATAAGTCCCTTTTACGTTTTCTGGAATATACACTTCTGCTGTTTCAAACTCTGGATATTTCTCTAAAAATCTCTTTATATTCTCTGTATTTTCCTCTTTTAAAATAGTACAAGTACTATATACAAGTTCTCCATCGTCTTTAAGAACTTGGGAAGCTGATTCAAGTATTTCAAATTGTAATTCAGCCAAAAGTCCTACATTTTCAGCAGTTTTGTTATAAATAGCCTCTGGTTTTTTTCTAAGAACACCATACCCACTGCATGGAGCATCTACTAATATCTTATCAAATTTCTTTCCTTGCTGATTCAGTTTTCTCGCATCCATTTTCACAGGTTTTACTATATCTATTCCTAATTTTTTACAATTTTCTTCTATAAGTTTTAATTTATGAGGATAGATATCCAGAGCTAAAAGCTCCCCTTTATTTCCCATCAATTCACCAAGTACAGCTGTTTTTCCACCTGGAGCACTGCAAGTATCCAAAACTAAATCTTTTTCACTTGGATTTAAATTTTTAGCTGATAAATAAGATGAAGCATCCTGTACTATTATTTTTCCTTCTTTAAATTCGTCACTATACAGTAGTATTCCAGAATCTACATAGTATACTGTATCTACTTTTTTTATTATTTCTATATCTTTAGCTAAAAGAAGTTCTTCAAATTCTTTTTCACTGTATTTTAGAGTATTTACTCTGAAACTTATATATGGTATCTTTTTCAAAGACTCCAAAAACAATTCAGCTTCTTCTCCATACTCCTCTCTTATTTTCTCATAAAACCATCTAGGATATGACAGAAGAATATCAAGTTTGTCTGTTTCTCTCAATTCTTTTATGTCATCTTCCATTTCTCTCAAATATCCTCTCAGTACTCCATTTACAAATTTACCTACTGGAACACCAAACTTTTTCTTAGCAAGCTCAGAAGCTTCCCATACTACCCCTTTATTATCACTTTTCATAAAAGTAATCTGGTATATAGATATTCTAAGAAGATTTCTTATCCAATCTTTTTTTATTGTACTTACTCTTTTATTTATCTCATAATCTAAAAATATTTTTTTTCTTATTACCCCATAAAAAAGTTCTGTTATAAAGCCTCTCTCTTTTCTATTTAGAGTGTTTTCTCTAAAATAATCATTTAAAGCTATATTGGAATATTTTCCATTTTCAACTTCTTGTATAAGCCCAATGGCTCTTTGCTTTACATTCACTTTTATCCTCCTAAAATCTCTCTATCTTAATTATTATACAATATTTACAGCATAATTAAAAGTTTTCTGTTCAGATAATAAATTTTTTTATAAACAAATATTGCGTTTTTTCTGAGAAAATGCTACCCTTATATGTGTAACAAAATTTTTAGAAATGGAGGTGGAATATGGAAAATGTTTTGTTTTTCCTAGAAAATAACCAATTAGCAAAATTGAAAGAATCACTTATGGAAGAAAATCCAGTAGATATTGCAGAACTTCTTGAAGATTTAACTAAAGAGCAAAGTCTTAAAATATTTAGAATTCTTCCTAAAGATACTTCAGCGGAAGTATTTTCATATCTTTCTTCAGAGAAACAACAGGAAATTGTTGAAAACATAACAGATGAAGAAATACGTCATATAATTGATGAAATGTTTATTGACGACACTGTGGACTTTATTGAAGAGATGCCTGCAAATATCGTAGATAAGATATTGCAGAATACCTCACCAGACACCAGACAGTTAATCAACCAGTTTTTGAAGTACCCAGAAAACAGTGCTGGTAGTGTAATGACAGTGGAATATGTTTCTCTAAAGAGCGGTATGAATATTGGGCAGGCTTTAAATCACATAAAAAAAGTAGGTATAGATAATGAAACCATTGATATCTGCTATATTATTGACAATCAAAGAAAGCTTGTTGGATTTATTTCATTGAAAAGTCTTATTTTCTTAGATGATATACTTCCTTTAGTTGATGCTATGGAAACTAATGTTATCAGTGCCATTACTACAGATGATCAAGAGTTTATTGCTTCTCAATTCAGAAAGTATGACCTTACATCTATGCCAGTAGTAGATAATGAAGGAAGACTTGTTGGTATCATAACTATTGATGACGTTGTAGACGTTATTGATCAGGAGAATACAGAGGACTTTCAAAAGATGGCTGCTATGAACCCATCTGATGAGGAATATCTTAAAGAGTCTGTATTTTCTCTCGCGAAGCACAGAATAATATGGCTTCTAGTACTTATGATTTCAGCTACTGCTACAGGTATTATAATAAGAAGATATGAGGAAATTCTTCAGTCAGTTGTTATTCTTGCTGCATTTATTCCTATGCTGATGGATACTGGAGGAAATGCTGGTTCTCAGTCTTCTACTTTGATCATCAGGGGAATTGCTCTTGGAGAAATACAGCTCACTGATATTGGAAAAATATTATGGAAAGAATTCAGAGTAAGTTTAATTGTTGGAGTTACTCTGGCTTTTGTGAATTTTCTAAGAATATATTTTATAGACAGAGCTGGTCTTACTATCTCTTTAGTAGTATGTGCAAGCCTGCTGTTCACAGTTGTAATAGCTAAGGTCGTTGGTGGAGTTCTTCCAATAATGGCAAAAGCTTTTAAACTTGACCCTGCCATTATGGCAAGCCCATTGATTACTACAATAGTAGATGCCTGTGCTTTGGTAGTTTACTTTGGACTATCAACTCACTTTTTAAATCTTTCATAACATTAAAAATATAAGTCAAATAATAGATTAAGTAGATAATTAAAAGCTGGATTAAATGTTAGAAATTAGAAAATTAGAAAAATTTGTTTTTTCTAGTAAAAAAATTTTTAAATTATATTCTGCTTAAAAATTATCTACTTTTTTTTATTTTTATATTGACATGAAAAATGATTTATGGTATATAATTATTAGCCACATTAGATATAGAGTGCTAAAAGGAGGATTTCAAAAAATGAGAAAAGAATCAAAAGTGTTTCAGGCAGAAACAAAAGAATTACTTAACTTAATGATAAATTCTATCTACACAAATAAAGAAATATTTTTAAGAGAACTTGTATCAAATGCAAGTGATGCAATTGATAAGTTGAAATTTAACTCTCTTACTGATAGTGAAATATTAGGTGAAGATAAAGATTTTAAAATAACATTATCAGTAGATAAAGAAAAAAGAGAATTGACTATAGCAGACAATGGTATAGGAATGACTTATGAAGAGGTAACTGAAAATATAGGAACTATTGCTAAATCTGGTTCTAAAGCTTTCAAAGAAAAATTAGAAAACGCTTCAAAAGATGAAATAGATATTATCGGACAATTCGGAGTAGGTTTTTATTCTGGATTTATGGCTGCTGATACTATCACTCTTGTTACTAAATCTCCTTACTCTGACAAAGGGATAAAATGGATATCTTCTGGAGATGGATCATATGAAATTGAAGAGATTGATGCAGAAAAAAGAGGAACATCTATAACTCTTTCTATAAAATCAGGGGAAGATTATGATAGTTTCCTTGAAGAATGGAAAATTAAAGATCTTGTTAAAAAATATTCTGATTATGTAAGATATCCAATCTACTTCAATGATGAAGTAATCAACTCTACAAAACCTATATGGAAAACTGACAAATCAACTTTAAAAGATGAAGATTACAATGAATTTTATAAATCTAATTTCCATGATTGGGAAGATCCAATGATGCATTTTCATCTAAAGGTACAAGGAAATATTGAGTATACTTCACTTTTATATATCCCTAAAAAAGCTCCTATGGATTTCTACACAAAAGACTATAAAAAAGGATTGCAGCTTTATACTAAAAATGTATTTATCATGGATAAATGTGATGAATTGATTCCTGAATACTTCAGCTTTATCAAAGGTCTTGTAGATTGTGATAACCTTTCACTTAACATTTCAAGAGAAATTTTACAGCAAAATAGCGAACTTCAAGCTATATCAAGAAATCTTGAAAAGAAAATAATCAGTGAATTTGAAAAACTTTTAAAAACAGACAGAGATAAATATATAGAATTCTGGGAAGCTTTTGGAAGAAATATAAAATTTGGTATTCATGATATGTTTGGAATGAATAAAGATAAACTTCAAAATCTTCTTATCTTCAGAAGCTCTCTTGATGAAAAATATGTTACATTAAAAGAATATGTAGAGCGTATGGGTGACAGAAAAGAAATTCTTTATGTAGTAGGAGAAGACCTAGCTACTGTTGCTTCTCTTCCTAAAATGGAAGCTTTAAAGGAAAAAGGAATGGAAGTTCTTCTGCTTACAGATAAAATAGATGAATTTGCTTTGAAAACTATGATGGAATATGATGGTAAATCATTTAAATCTATCAATGATTCAGACTTTAAAATAGATGACAGTAAAGAAAAAGAAGAGGAGATTAAAAAACTTTCAGAAGAAAATAAATCTCTTCTTGATAAAATAAAAGAATCTCTATCTAGTAAAATAGTTGATGTAGAACTTAGCAGTGATTTAGGAAAGGCTGCATCTTCTCTTCTGGCAAAAGGAAGTGTTTCTTTGGAAATGGAAAAAGTTCTTTCTCAAATCCCTGGAAATGAAGGTGTAAAAGCTGAAAAAATACTTGCTCTAAATCCTGAACACCCTGTATTCAAGAAACTTCAATCTTCTGAAAATACAGAAACTTTCAATGACCTTCTTGATGTATTATATACTGAAGCATTGATTTTAGAAGGATTCCAAATAGAAAATCCTGTAGATTTCATTAAAAAATTAAATAATCTTATTAAATAATATTAGTTAATATTTACTTAGAGGAGCGTAACTTATAGATTTAAGTTATTCTCCTCTATTATTTTTTTAAAAAACATTGTATAATTAATTAAAAACTATATCTCAAGGTGGGTTAAGAATGAAAAACGAGATTATCGATGAAGTTCCTGTATACCAGAAAATAGCAATCGATATTGCCAAAAAAATAATTAATGGAAAATATAGCCTTGGAGAAAAACTTTCCGGAAGATCTACTCTTGCCAGTGAATATAGGGTTTCTTCTGAAACTATTCGTAAATCTGTATATATTTTGAAAGAATTTGATATATTAAATATTTCTAAAGGAAGCGGAATAGAAATAAGATCTATTGAAAATGCTATCAGATATATGGAGCAATATGGAGAAAGCCAGACTATTGACAGTATAAAAAAAGATATTCATGATTGGGTAAAGAGACAGAAAAAAGAAAATGAAAAACTTCTAAATAGCATAACTAAGCTTTTAGAAATTACAGATAAATTTGAAGCTGTAAACCCTTTTACTCCTCTTGCTATACGTATTACTCCCAGCATGAATTTTATTGGAAAAACAAGTGCTGAAGTAATGTTTTGGAATCACACTGGAGCTACTATATTTGCTATTAAGCATGGTGACAAAACTATTCTTTCACCAGGACCGCAAACTGTTTTTCAGGAAGGAGATATCCTTTATTTCATAGGAGACGAACAATCTTATGACAGAGTTAAAAACTTTTTTACCAGTGCTATTCAAAGCTAAATAAAAAACTGATCTGAAGGATATTTTCTCTAAAGATCAGTTTTCTTTATTATTTGACTATTTCATTATTTCAAACATATAGATTATTTCTTCCTGTTTTTTCATTTCATCTTCCAAAACTCTTTTTGCATCTGCATATTTTTTTGCAAGCTGATTATATTGCCCCTTATAATATCTAAATTCTTTTACATCTGCTATACGTCTTTCCTGAGCAATTATCTGTTGGTATGTAGCTTTTTGTTCTGCCAATACTTTCTCAGCTACTTCAGCCTCAGCTTTTCTCTGATTATACATAGCTCTCTCTTCAGCTTCCAACTGTTGAAAGTTTTGCTCTAACTGTTCAAGCGTTACCATGACATCTGTTGCTGCAAAAGCTGTTGAAGATACTACTAATAAACATCCTAATAATATTTTTTTCATACTGTTTTCCTCCCATTTTTGTATAAGAGAATGACTTTGATATCTATTTATAATTTTAAAGTTTTTAAATTTCAAACAAAATCTTAGCCATTCTCTTATTATTTAATTAGTTAGAATTTGTAATTGAATCTTATACCATATTTAATTGATGAATCTTTCTTATGACTTTCATCTGCTGCTTCCACTTCGAATGTTACTCCCATGTGGTTGGCTTTTTCTACTGTAAGTCCAATCTTACCAGTCAGTTTTCCTTCTCTCTCTTCTGGAGTGATTAGGCTGTAATATCCTTCTTCTCCATTTTTAAGTCTTGCTTTGTTTCCATCATAGTTATCTCCAAATTCATATGCATATTTTACATCTGCTGTTACTTTTACTGAGATATCATTTCCTGCATAGATTCTTTGAGATGCCTTCACTCCAGCTCCTGCCTGTGCGCTTAGATAATCATTATCTTTAATCTGCACTTCAAGTCCGCCTTTGCTTCCAGCGCTTTCTTTAAAGTCATCTATTTTTCCATACTCTAAATCTAAATCAGCATATACATCCAACTGTCTAGAAAGATCTGTATAGATAACTTTTGTAAGTCTGTTGTCAAGTGCTACTGAGTAAGTATTGTACTCTCCCTTATTCTCATAAGTTGTATCAAGTTCTATCTTTCTCTTAGCAATATGTCTGTTGTATCCAAGTTCTATTCTTGACAGCCATGATACTTTATGTTCCTCACTTAGATTTTTAACTCTATGTGCTCCTACTCTTAGTGAATATACATCCTCTTTTGATCCACCATCATCAAAGTCAAACTTAGATCCTGCAAATCCTATTGTATATCCATATTTACTTCCATACTCTGTTCCTTCTTTTTCCTTCATATATAGAAGTCCCATCACTTTGTAATCGTAGTCATCTATTCCTAAAGTAGAATCTTTGTAGTTTCCATCAGTATAGATAACACTGTATTTACTGCTGTCTTTTGTCAGATTGTATGAAGATTCAAGTTCATAGAAAGAGTTGTCAAATGCTCTGTTGATATCCTGCATTCTTCCTTGAATAGTTGCATAAATATCCCCTCTGAATTCTGAAAGCTTTTGTGATGTTTCTCTTTCAAACTGGTCTGCTGCTAATCCATCTAAATATTCATTTAAACCTTTTAGTATTTCAGCATCTCTTCCGCTTCCACCACTATTTTTAAGTATATTATCAAGTCCTTTATCCATAGCGTCGAACTGCTCCCCTATTGTAAGGTCGGCATATGGTCTTTTCGCCACAGCTAAATGTCCATCTGTTGTTATCTTCGCTACAAACAATGGTGATGTCTTTGTAGTTAGTTTTGAGCCTGATACTGTTCCTGCTGCTGTATTTAGGAAATTCTGGAATAGATATGAAATTCCATTTCCTGTAGATGCAAAGTTAGAAAGCAGTTTTACCTCTCCAGTTACATTTGAAGCATTAAACATAGGTACTCCTGTTGTTACATCTACATAAGCGCCATTTACAACAATGGCTCCTGCTGCATTTAATGTTCCTCCAATAGCTACATACTGATCATTGATTGTAATAGTTCCATCTGATTCTATTTTTACAGCACCCATATTAGCTGGACCAGATGATCCACCAAGATTTGTTGCTGTTCCGCTTCCTGATACATTAATAGTTCCTTTATTTATAACTGTTCCTGCTCCCTGTATTCCTACACCACCAGTTACATTAAGAACTCCTGTATTATCAAGAACAGCTCCAGTTTCCACAAGCATTCCTACTCCAGCATTTACATTTATAGTTCCTGTATTAAGAATTCTTCCACCATTAAATGCTGCCATTCCTACAGTTTCTGCTCCACATGCTGCCAGATTAATTCCCAGAGTAATAGTTCCTTCATTTAATGCTATTCCTCCATCTTTTACAAGGATTCCTACTCCTCCGCCGTCAATGTTCAGCATTCCAGCTCCTTTATTTGTAAAGTAGCTTCCTGTACCTGTTACATAAACTCCTACTGAATGATCATGATTAACAGTTATTGTTCCTGTATTTTCTGCAATAGTTCCTCCTGCCAGATACATTCCAACAGAGTTTAAGTGGTCGTCAGTTTTACTATGATCTCCTGATGGTCCTAAATCAGTAGCTCCCACTGTTATATTTCCAGAATTATATACTTTATTCTTTCCATCAGAGAAAATTCCAACTGCTGATGTATCAAGTATCATACTAGCCCCATTATTTATTGTTGATGCCAGTGCTCCTGATTGTTTTGCATAAATACCATATCCACCTTTTCCTATATTCCAGTTCCCTGCTGATGTTGTAATTACTCCTGCTCCATCAGCTTTATAGATACCAATAGATTTCTCTCCTACACTTATAGCGCCATTATATGTCACATTTCCAGTTCCTTGGCTTACAATTCCTACAGCTGTGTTATTTCCTAGAGATATATCTGAAGTAACCTTCATATTAATTCCCTTACCATAGAAGGCGATTGTTCCATTTCCTCCTGTAGTTCCACCTGTAAATTCTGCTTCCATATTTCCAGATGTTCCTGTTCCATAAAAACCAATAGCGTTATCTTCAAGAGTCATGACATTTCCTACTCCTAGATGAGTTATACTTCCTCCTGTCATCTGATCTCCATAGATTCCTATACTATTCTCTTTTACAGTAACATTTCCACTTCCAGTATATGTTCCGCCTTTCATATATATTCCAATAGACGAACTGCTCTTATCAGCTGTATATGTAGAATTTCCTACGAAAATTCCTGAATTTGCTGTGATATTACTATTCTCTCCATAGATTCCTATATTTTTATCTCCTGCTATTGTTACTGTTCCACCAGCATTAAGTACTGACCCTTGCTGCGCCATAATTCCTATTTGGTTCTGTCCTGAAATATTTACTCCGCTGGCTGTACCAGATGAATTGTTCAATACCATTCCTATTGTATAGTTTCCTGTTTGATTGATAGTTGGAGCTGTTCCTATTCCAGTTACACCATCATAGTAGATACCCATTGAATATTTTGAAGCTGTTCCGCTTTGCAGATTAATAGCAGTCCCTGTAAGTGTTGGTACAGAACCTTTGATGTATGCTCCTATTCCACCATTTGTTACTGTAATTGATGTTGCTCCCAGTGTTGCTACTGTTCCCCCATTAGCAGCTATTCCTATCTGATCATTTACAACAAGATTTCCAGCAAATGATAAATTTCCGCCATTTGAATAAAGGTATACTCCTCCAGTTCCTACACTTACTTTAGAAGCATCATTCACCACAGCTGTTGATGCTGTATTTACATATACTCCTATTCCGTTAGCTCCTGTTGTAACTGTAGATGCAGCGCTAAGTGTAACATTAGCACCGTTTGTTGCTACAATACCTATTGCGTTATTTCCAGCACCTACTGATATATTTCTATTAATTATTCCTGTTGCAGCTGCTCCTGTAGCCATTACTCCAATACTGTCTGCTCCAAGTGAAATAGTTCCTACAGATGCTGGTACAGCTGTATTTTCAAGTACAAGTCCTGTATTATTTGAACCTGATCCTGTTATGCTGTTTCCTGATGCAAGAGCTGCTCCATCTTTCAGATAAACTCCTATTCCATTACTTCCATTCATTTTTACATTATTATTTTGGACTGTAATTCCTGTACCATTAAATACTGCATATATTCCTATTCCATTAGTTCCTACATTAATAGTTCCAGTATTTACTACATTTGCTGTATCTGTGTATATTCCTATTGATGGATCATTTCCAGCAGACTGTCCAGATGCGCTGATAGTTCCAGCATTTGTTATTGTCACTAGAGCTCCTGGTCCTGCTCCTGATTTTATAGCTGCAAGTCCTATTCCTCCGCTAGTAGCATTGATAATTCCTGAAGCTGTATTTCTTATTTCTTTAGGAGTGGTTGTAGCTGCTCCATATTCTCCTAAAAGTCCTACTGCTCCTGTTCCTATATTTAGTGTACCGCTTGATGTAAGGCTTCCATCTTTTGTAGCTGCAAGAGAACCTGATCCTGTAACACTGATATTGCTTCCAATATTCATTGTTCCGCCATTATTGTATATTCCTATTCCGCCTCCTGATGAGAAGTTAAATGTTAGGCTTCCTGTTGTTCCAAGATTAGCTGTTCCCTGATCTATGTATACCCCTGTTCCACCATTTTTTACATTTAGAACAGTTGTACCTGTTGTAAGAGTAGTTCCATTTGCTACATAGATACCTATTCCATTTTCTGTAGTAACTGTACCATTGTGTGTAAGATTAGCTCCTGTTCCCAGATAGATTCCTACTCCATTTTTAGCATTTACAGTTACATTGTTCATAGTATATGTTCCTATTCCATTTGCCAGAAGTACTCCTATTGATGTATTTGATGAGTTAGTACCAGTTGTAATTACAGATCCATTAAATGAAACTGTATTATCCAGTACATACGCTCCAACAGAATCCTGTCCAGTTGTTATATTTCCTGATATTACTGTCCCACTTTCAGCTGCAACTCCTACTGCTTCTGCTCCTGCTACATTTACTGCAAAGTCTATCTTGGCATTTTCTCCAAATACTCCTACTCCTCCTGAACCTATATTTAAAGTTCCAGCAGTGATTTTATTTGCACCTGTATCCTTCAGATAAATTCCTACTGCATTCGATGCAATAGTTCCTCCAGTTCCGTTAAAGCTGTGAGCTGCTCCATCTACATATACTCCTGTTCCTGTTGTTGCAGTTATTGTTCCTGTATTTTTTCCAGAACTTGTTCCATTCCCTGCTACATACATTCCAAGATTGCTTCCTACTGTAATTGTATTCTTGTTTTCTACAGAAGCTGTATCTGATGATGCATCAGTTTTAGCAACCATTCCTGCTGATGATGTTCCTGTAGATCCTGTTAAATCAATAGCTCCATTATTTATTCCACTTCCCTTTCCTGTATATATACCTATGTTGCCGCCTGTACCTGTCATAGTTATATTTCCAGTTGAAGTCAGTGTTGAGTTTCCTCCTACATATGAAGCTATATTATTACTTCCCCCTGTTGATGTTATATTTTTAGTATTAACAAGATTTATTCCATCTGCTGCATATATTCCTATACTTTTATTTCCTGTAAGCTCAACTTCAGCTCCATTTGTCACAGTTCCTGAAGCTGTTCCCTTGCTGTAGTATACTCCTATATTATCAACTGTAGCTGTATTATCTACTGTGATTTTTCCTCCAGATGCATAAGCCCCATCAGCAAGATACATTCCTGTTCCTTTATCCAGATCTGTATTAAGATTAAGTCCTCCTGCGCCTATTGTTACAGCACCGCCGCTTCCATATACTCCTACTGCTCCAGCTGTTGGTGTTCCTTGAGCAGTTACAGTTCCTGTTATAGTTGATCCTCCATCAATAAATACTCCTGTAGTTTTTTCTCCTGTAGCTGTTACATTTACATTTAAAGTATTATTGCCTTTTGAATAGATACCTACTGCTTCATTTTGGACAATAAGCTGTCCTGTTGTATTACTTGTAAATGTACTTCCAGTAGCTTCATTTTCAAGATATATTCCTACAGTCTTATTTCCAGGTGTTGCTGGAGTTCCTACTCCATCTACAGTTACTATTTTTCCTGCATCTATTCCAACAGTTGCATCTTTACCATAAACATAGATGTTCTTATTTTCATTATTATTTGAAAATAGAATATTGTCTTTAAATTCAACTTCACCTTTGTGTGCAAATACTCCCAGACTATCTGATGTTCCTGGTATGAAGTTGATGATATTTCCTGTATTTAACTCTGCCTTCGCACCATCTTTAACAAAGATACCTGTAGAGTTATTTACATTAAGATTTATTATATTTCCATTGGCAACTGTGTTTCCAGAACCTTCAGCATACATTCCTATATGAGTAGAATTATTTACATTGATAGTTCCTGTATTAATTATTTTCCCTATCTTTGTATACATACCAACAGTACCAGTTTTTGTTCCTGTCAGATTGATAATTCCTGTATTAGTTGCTGTATTGGCGCTTGTATTTCCTTTTAGGAAAATACCTACTCCATCTTTTCCTACATCTATCTGTCCTCCAGATGACAGATTCATATTTTCTACAAATACAGCTGTTCCTTTATCAAAAGCTGAAGCATCTATAGCTATACCTATACTTTGTGATTCTGAACCTGTTCCTTTGTAGAAAATACCAGTTTTACCATTTACATCTGTTCCTGATCCTGCTGCAAGAGTTACTGATGTGGCTGTAATATTTGATGTCCCATCAACCATTACACCAATTCCATCTGCTTCCAATGTAAGAGTTCCAAGAGTACTGATAGTTGAACCTTTAATACCATAAATTCCAATTCCTTCTTTTCCTGTTTTAATATCTCCACTATTAGCAATGATAGACTTATCTCCATAGATTCCTATAGCTGCATTCATAGATGTAGAGTCTCCTACCTCTATTGTTCCTGTATTTGTTGCTTTGGAATTTGCGCTTGATCCTCCACTGTTATTATATGCATAGATACCTATAGTTCCAGTTCCATCAAGTTTAATACCCTGATTATTAGTAATCTCTATTTTTCCTTGATTTGTAAAAATTCCTGTACTTCCAAACTCATCTACCAGAGGAGTTCCTACAGGCTGTTCTCTATATGCCATTCCTAATATTCCTATAGCATTTTCTCCTGCTGCACTGATTTCACCAGCATTTGTTACAGTGCTTCCATTTACAGCATAAACTCCTACTCCACCTGCATTTACAATATTTCCTCCAGATGTTCCTTTCTCTACTTCCACTACTGCACCTGCTGCAATATCTACTTTACCAAAGTTCATGTACAGTCCTATTGCTCCAGCACCTGCATCTGTTCTATCAGCTATTACTTTAGAGTTAGCCAATAAATTGATTTGTGCATCTGTTGCACTTGTAGCAGCTTTACTTGAGTTCATCTCCAACCCTACTACTTGGTTATTAAAATATGTTGTTGCATAAGCTGTATCAGTTGAAGCTGTTACTGTCTTACCAGAAGCAACTGTGAGGTTAAGTCTCTGCCCTAAAAATCTTCTAGAATAAAAATATCCAGTAGTAGTATCATTCTGACTATATTTATCCATATCAGCATCAATAGTCAAATCTCCACCATCTACAGTTGCTATTTTATATTTATCAAATGTATTAACTCCATCAAATCCATCTACTATTGTTACTCCTGAACCCAAATTTGTTTCAACAGTACTTTTTAAACTATTAGAAAGAAGCCCAGTTGCATTTTTCAGATTTGCTACTGTAGCATCATTTGACATCATTGTGATTGTTGTTCCGTTTAATGTTACTTTAGGAGCAAGCAGATCAAGTTCTACTCCTGTTGCTTTTCCTGAAAGCTCTAACTTAGCATTAGTTAAGTTTATTGTTCCATTCCCATCAGAATATGCAGCATATCCTTCCCCAGAATATTTTAATTCTGAACCTATCAGACTGATACTTGTTCCTGCTCCAAAGGCTGCTACTCCTGCTGCTCCATTTTTTACTTCTATTTTAGCAGCTCCAAGAGTTACGTTTGCTCCACCTTCTGCATATACAGCTAATCCTTTTGTTGTTGGATTTGATGTATCATCTATACTTATACTCAATGCGTTTTCTGATGTTGATGTTATTGTCCCACCATTGCTGTAGATTGCTGTTGTTCCATTTGTTCCTTTTATATTTACTGTTCCACTTACACTAACAACATTATTATTATATATTCCAGAAGAGGATTCTCCAGTTACTTCTATATTACTTCCACTGAAAATAGTAAATGTTCCTGTATTATATATTCCTGATTTATTATTTCCTGTTCCAAGAACTTTTACAGTTCCGCTGTTGCTTCCAACTCCTCCGCTTACAGTTGCTAATCCTATATTTTTATTTCCGTTTCCAGTAATTTGAACAGTTCCTGTATTAGTTATTGTTGCTGTTGTTCCATCTGCTACTAACCCAGTAAATTCACTCATCCCATCACTTGTTAATGTGTTATTATTTGTTATTTTTCCTGTATTTGATGCTTGAGCAAAACTATTTCCTGTTAATCCAGAATTTACAGATATTGCTCTAGCTATTGTTATTCCATTTTGATCGCTTCTTATTAAAGTACTATTTTTAGCATTAGAACCAAAATTAATACTATTTAAAGTAGCAGAATCTAACACCATATCATTAGCATTTGCTGCTGTTGTTACATTTCTAAAAAAACCAACAGTTTCTTCCCCATTTACTACAAGATTTAAAGCTCTTACTTTTTGAATAGGATCACCACTTGAAAATCCATGTGCTATAGCTACTCCTATATTTTTTTTACCATTTACTGTTATTGTTCCATTTGTTCCTGTAATATCTGCCAAATCATAATATCCTGTGTTATATGATGTATAATCTTTCATTCTAAATGCATAGTTATTTTCACCATTTACAACTATATTTCCAAGCCATACTTTTGAATTTGGACTGGCATTATAATATTTTCCATAATCTATCCCTATACTCTGTTTTGCATTAATAATTATAGTTCCTGAATTTATTGTTTGTGGCTGTTTAAGGAATGCTTGTGAGGCACTTGTATATTCAGTATCTATCATAATTCCAACTATGTTATATCCAGAGTCAAGAGTTATAGTTCCACTATTTTCTAGAATACTAGTTCCTGTACTTGTATTAGCTTGTACATATGTCAAAAGTTGATGTTCAAATCCAACTAAACAATTTCCACTTGCTGGATTAGAATGTCCTTCTAAAATCAAATTACCTTGAAAATCAAAAGTTTTATCAGTAGTTGCAACATAATATGGATTTAAACTCACAAACATTACTGTTCCATTTCCTGAGTCATCCGTTCTTGATAATTTATAGTTTCCTTTAATTGCAACATCATGATTAATAGTATCACTTATAAAAGCAACCAAAGAACTTGTACTGCTTCCTGGTGACGTTAATGTTCCTGTTCCACCAATCGAAGCATTCATTGTTGCTCCACTCCAGTTATAGCCAGAAGATGTTGCTGCAATTTCCAATCTTCCACTTGCTACATTGTATTCTCCAAAATTTTCAGCTGTAACTGATCCTTTTGGAATATGTACTGTTGTTCCTTGCCCAAATCCCGTACCATTAAAAGTAAGATTTAATGGTGTAAGAACTGCTATCTGTGGTGTTGCTGGAGTTCCTGGTTTACCTGGAACAGGAATAACACTTGGTATATAGCCTTCTGGAGCTGTTATTGGAGCTACATTTATTGTTTTGTCACTTGGTGTATTTGGTGTTGTTATTGTTGGTGCTGTCACTGATATTGCTGATATTGCACTTGGTGTGCTTACACTTACACTTACTGGTGTTGGTGCTCCAGGTAATATTAATGTAGGTGTTGTCACAGTAGGGATAGTCACTACTCCTGGAACTACTGTTCCTGGTAATGACCCTAAACTTACATTTGGTGTTGAAACATTTACACTTATATTTGGTTCTATTATTGGTAATTCTGGATTTAATGGTTTGATGTTCACTCCTAAATTAATCGTTTCACTGAAACTTTTATTATCAACAGCGACTCCATTTCCAGACATTATTTTGTCTTTTCCTATATTTCCAGAAGAGCTGAGCAGACTTCTTCCACTCCTTGTTCCATAATGTTTGTTGATTGCATCTATAGTTTCAGAAAATTCCTTATCTGTTCTGTCTTTCATTTTTCCATTATCTAAATACTGATAAGTAAAAA